>JAEEGH010000513.1_pt1 | contig 145596 bp, 135 predicted proteins | sample 9134181 | NCBI WGS metagenome assembly JAEEGH01 (sample SAMN16246544, study PRJNA631951) | gut metagenome | biome: gut microbiome; feature: rumen; material: DP-attached | host: Bos | place: Iran: Karaj | collected 2018-10
TATTAACGAAAACGATAACGATAACGATAACTAATATTAACGAAAACGATAACGATAACGATAACTAATATTAACGAAAACGATAACGATAACGATAACTAATATTAACGAAAACGATAACGATAACCTACAAATCCTTGCGGATTGTTGTTATTAAACCTGATATTTGTCGTTCTATCTCCATTACATTGTCAAGTAATGATTGATAATTTTCGTTAGTTAAATATCCAACATTGTTTGCTATAAGCAATTGAGTTTCTACTTCATAGGCACTACCCAAGGCAGTATCGAGGAAATGAGCAAAGTCTGCATCAGATGGTCTTGCTGAACCTTCAGCTATATTGCTACTAATGCTAACCACTGCTCGTTGAAGCTGGTCGCAAAGGCCTTTCTTTTCAAACCAAGGCATGTCCGAAGTGACTTGGTAAACCTTCGATGCATATGCGACAGCATCTTGCCACACCTTGTAATTGCGAAAGTTGCGTGATTTATTCATTATTCAACGAAAACGAAAACTAATATTAACGATAACGATAACCTATTTTTAACGATAACGATAACGATAACGATAACTAATATTAACGAAAACGATAACGATAACGATAACGATAACGATAACGATAACGAAAACGGAGACAGGTGGGAGGGGGTTAGCGCTCGGCGCGCATGGGGTTGTGGAGGAAGTCGGCGTAGGCTAATTTGATGCCGTCTTCGAGTTCGGTCTTATAGGTCCAGCCGAGGTTTTTGGCCTTAGAGACATCGAGGAGCTTGCGGGGGGTGCCGTTAGGACGGGTGGTGTCCCACTCTATGCGACCAGGATAACCTACGACTTTTGCCACTAACTCAGTGAGCTGCTTGATGGTGAGCTCCTTGCCAGTGCCTGCATTGACGGTCTCGTTGCCACTGTAGTTGTTCATGAGGAAGACACAGAGGTTGGCGAGGTCATCGACATAGAGGAATTCACGCAGGGGACTGCCATCGCCCCAGCAGGTGACGCTCTCTGCCCCACTCTCCTTGGCTTCATGGAAGCGACGGATTAAGGCTGGGAGCACATGGCTGTGCTCAGGATGATAGTTGTCGTTAGGACCGTAAAGATTCGTAGGCATGACGGAGATATAGTCGGTGCCATACTGGCGGTTGAGGAACTCGCAATACTTCAGTCCGCTGATCTTTGCCAGGGCGTATGCCTCGTTGGTCTTCTCCAGCTCACTGGTCAAGAGGCAGCTCTCGGGCATGGGCTGTGGAGCCATGCGGGGATAGATGCACGAGGAGCCCAGGAACTCGAGTTTCTTGCAGCCATTCTTCCAGGCGGCATGGATGACGTTCATCTCGAGAATCATGTTGTCGTACATGAAGTCGGCCAAAGCGCTCTGGTTGGCGATGATGCCACCGACCTTGGCGGCAGCGAGGAACACGTATTCGGGTTTCTCTTGGGCGAAGAACTGTTCTACTTGGTCTTGGCGGGTCAAGTCCAGCTCCTTATGGGTTCGTGTGATGATATTTGTGTAGCCTTGGCGCTGGAGTTCTCTAACGATGGCACTTCCTACCATACCTCTATGTCCTGCGACATATATCTTTGAATCTTTTTCCATCATAATTTTATTTTGAACACGGATTGCTCGGATTTAACGGATTATCTTTTTGTATTGGATTGATTGAAAGCTAGCTTTCATAAAGTCTTCAACCAAATAAAACTTATCATCAATATAAAAACATCTGTGTATATCCGTAAGATTCTGTGTTCGCTAAACTACTATTCTTTCTTTTTCAAGTTCATCGGAACATCCGAAATTGTAGAGTAAACCCAACTTGTAGCCTGTGGCATGAAGGTAATTGTAAACTTGAGACCGGTGAGCATCGTCTAACGCGCTTACCGCCTTCAGTTCTACAATTATCTTCCCATAGCATACGAAGTCTGCTTTGTAAGTTTGTTTTAACTCTACCCCATCGTATGTGATTTTCAATTCCTTTTCACGTTCGTACGGAATGTTGCGCCTTTGGAATTCTATTTCCAGTGCTTCCTGATAGACAGCTTCAAGGAAGCCGTGACCGAGCTTATTGTAAACATGGAACGCTGCTCCGTTGATTGCATAAGTAAGGTCACTGTATAGCAACATATTTCTTTAATTGGAACACGGATGACTCGGATTGAACGGATAATCTTTTATATTGATGACAATCTTGTTCAAGATTGCTTTGTTATGAACAAAGGTTGATATTGTTTGGAGGTATCTTGAAAGTTCACTTTCAAAAGTACCTCAAAATAATCTCAACTTATCATCAATATAAAATACCTATTTCATATCTGTGTAAATCTGGGAGATCCGTGTTCGTTTATTATTTTACGATGCCTTTTTCGAGATACTCGGCGAGGTTGGTGCGGACTTTCGCTGCGGCACCTTCTGCGGCTACCTTGGCGATGTCGTGTTCGACCATGAGCTTGACGAGCTCCTCGAAGGAGGTTTTGTTGGGGTTCCACTTCAGCTTGGCTTTGGCCTTGGTGGGGTCACCCCAGAGGTTGACGACGTCAGTGGGGCGGTAGAAGTCGGGGCTGACGCGGACGACGATGTCGCCGGGCTTGATGGCTGATGGCTGATGGATGATGGCTGAGTTGATGGATTTGACGATGCCGACTTCATTGAGGCCTTCGCCCTGGAATTCGAGGGTGATGCCGGCGTGTTTGAAGGCGAGGTCGGTGAATTCACGGACGGAGTGCTGGACGCCGGTGGCGATGACGAAGTCGTCGGGCTGGTCCTGCTGGAGGATGAGCCACATGCACTCGACATAGTCCTTAGCATAGCCCCAGTCACGCAGGGAGTCCATATTACCGAGGTAGAGGCAGTCCTGTACACCCTGAGCGATGCGGGCTGCAGCGAGGGTGATCTTGCGGGTGACGAAGGTCTCGCCACGGCGCTCACTCTCGTGGTTGAAGAGGATGCCTGAGCAGGCATACATATTATAGGCCTCACGGTATTCCTTGACGATCCAGAAGCCATACTGCTTCGCTACTGCGTAGGGGCTGTAGGGATGGAAGGGGGTATTCTCGTTTTGGGGGACTTCCTCGACCTTGCCATAGAGCTCTGAGGTGGATGCCTGGTAGATGCGGCACTTGTCGGTCATGCCTAACTGGCGCACGGCCTCCAAGATGCGGAGCACACCAACGGCATCGACATCGGCGGTGAACTCGGGGGAGTCGAAGCTGACCTGCACATGGCTCTGTGCTGCCAGGTTATAGATTTCATCGGGGCGTACCTTGCCAACAACGCCCAGCACACTCATGGAGTCGCCCAGGTCTGCATAGTGCAGGTGGAAATGGGGGGTACCCTCGAGGTGAGCGATGCGCTCACGGAAATCGACACTACTGCGACGGATGGTACCATGGACGTCGTAGCCTTTTTCCAACAGCAATTCTGCCAAGAAACTACCGTCTTGGCCTGTAATACCAGTAATTAATGCTGTTTTCATTTCTATTTAGTTGATAATTGATAATTGATAATTGACAATTGATAATTGACAATTGACAATTGATAGTTGACAGTTGAGAGTTGGTTAACGATAACGATAACGATAACGATAACGATAACGATAACGATACCGATAACGATAAGGGTTAGAAGAGGTAGGAGAGGGAGACCTGGAGGGCACTGGCCTTGCCTTTGGTGAGGAGGGTGGAGGTGTCTGTCACCAAGTCGATCTGGCGAATCTCGGCACTCTTGCGCATCGCCAGGTTGTAGGAGATGCGTACCTGAAGGGTCTCTTCGATGACGGCACCGACGCCGAAGTTCCAGCTGAAGGTGGTAGATTCCTTGCACCAGCGACGCTCCATGGCATGACGGGTGGTACGGCCTACGCCAGAGATGATGAGCGACTCCTTGCTGCCTACATTGACCCCAAACTGGGGACCGGTGAAGAGGAAGGCATGGACGATGTCGCCAAAGGTCATGCCGTAACGCACATTCACAGGGAGCTGGAAGGAGCCACAGTAGATGGTCTTGCTATTCTTATTGTTCTTGGAGGCTGCTGCACGGAGGTCGTAGAGCACCGAGGCATCGAAAGCCAAGCCGGTCTTGGGAACGGTAAAGACAGCAGTAGGACCTACCAAGAGTCCTGGACGGACCTGGTCGATATACTCTTTATAGGTGTTGTCGGAAACGGTGAACTTACTAACGTTCAGACCTGCCGTCACACCGACCTTCAACTGGGCGCAAAGGGCCACAGGAAGAAGGAAGAACAGAAGCGTAAATGCTATTGTTTTTTTCATGATTTTGTGTCGTAAAATGACGCCTACGGCGCCGCCAGTGCCCACACTGTCGCAATCTAATAGGTCAAAATATCTTGTTCCCCAAAAGTCATCATACTGACATGAAGAAAAATATTTTGGCTGCAAAGGTACGAAGATTTTTTTAGAACACCAAATTTTCGGGCTTAAAATGTTGCCGTTTTTTTGCATGACAGGCACAGAGACATCAGCCACCGATATGCAGGAAGCGGGTGAGCTTGCCCGTCAGGGAGGTGTCCATATTGTTGATGAAGGTCTCGAGAACCTTCGTGCTGTCGGTGAGGGGAATGATGTCGTAATCGGCAATGACAGCCGGGATGAGGGTGCTATGGCCGTGAGGGAGGAACAGCGTGTCGCCAGTGGATTTGATGCGCAGCTGGCAGTCGCCATGAAGGCACATGCAGATGACAAAGCTGTCGTACTTGAGGAGGTTGCGGTGGAAGGGACTGGTAACCTCGGTGACACGGATGGTGAAGAAGGGAGAGTCGATGACGAGGTTAGCCTTGTTCAGACGATCGCTATAGGTGGTGCGATAGTCGGCTTCGACATGGTAGTCGAGGGCCTGGGCAGCCAACTCGGTATGGAGCTCACGGGGCTTGCCATCCATGCCCGGACGGTTGTAGTCGTAGATGCGATAGGTGACATCGCTGGACTGCTGGACCTCCGCCAGGAGGATGCCAGCACCGATGGCATGAACACGACCTGCAGGGAGGTAGAAGACATCACCCGGGGAGACCTCATGACGTGCCAGCACCTCGGTGATGGTATGATTCTGTACGCGTTCCTTATATTCTTCGGGGGTCACCTCCCGACTGAAACCGGCATAGAGGTAGCTACCGGGTTGAGCATCGAGGATGTACCACATCTCGCTCTTGCCCATCTTTCCATGGACGCGCTGTGCCATCTCGTCGTTGGGATGCACCTGGATGCTGAGGTCTTTCTGGGCATCGATGAACTTCACCAGAAGGGGCAGCTGACCATGATACTTGGCGTTGACCGCCTTGCCCAGAATGGGCTCGGGGTGTTCGGTCACGACCGAGATCAGGTCGCGACCTGCGAGGGGGCCATTGCTGATGATGCTGGCACTGGAGGGTACGGCACTGACTTCCCAGCTTTCGCCGATGGGTTCATCACTGGCGGGAAGGCCTTTGTAGGTGCAGAGCTGACGACCGCCCCAAATGACGGAATGAAGGTTGGGATGGAAGAGGAAAGGAGTCATATGAGTTGAGAGTTATTAACGAAAACGATAACGATAACGAAAACGTTTCAAGTTTCAAGTTTCAAGTTGAGAGTGGAGAGTGGAGAGTTGAGAGTCAGTTGAGAGTGGAGAGTTTACTGTTTACCGTTTACTGTTTACAGGAATCGCTTCGCGAGAAATTATACAAAAATCTGAATCAAAATTTTTATGAAGAAATTTTTTTCTGGACGAAGTCCTAAGATTATTTTAACATTTACTGTTTACGGTTTACTGTTTACTGTTTACTGTTTACAGTTTACAGTTTACTGTTTACGGTTTACTGTTTACTGGTAATCATAATTCCTAATTACTAATTACTAATTTCTAATTCAAAGGTGAGAGGTTGGTGGGGTCGATCTCGAGGTAGGCGCAGCCTAAGGCCTCGATGCGCACGCCGACGAAGGAGTTTTTCACACCCCGCAAGCGGACGACATGACCGGTGTATTCGAAGTTGCCAAAGCCCTGGACGATGACGGCATCGCCAAGGGTGAAGCCAGAAGAGGTGAACTGCACGGGAGCATCGTTCTGACCCAGCATCTGCTTGAGAGTCGCCATCTGATGGTCGGGAATGGTGGCGAAGGTACGATCCTGATAGGAGCGGTCGAGGAGGAAGTATTTGACATAAGGGAGTTCTACGACCTGACGACGCTCTTGCTCAGTGACATGGAGGAAGACATACTGCGTGATGACGACACGCTCGACTTTCTTACGCTTCTTGCGATCGCCATTCTTATAGAGGCGCACCTCCTCCTGTGAGGCGACAAAGGCTTCATAGCCTAAGGCCAGCAGGCGGTCGCGCGACACCTTCTCCGTGTTGGGAGCAACACAGGCAACCAGCCATTTGCGTACAGGAGCTTTTACGATTCTTTCCTCTGACATGTTACGTCTTTTTAATCCGTTGAGCGTGCAAAAGTACGAAAAGTTTCTGAGATAATGGAAAAAAATGTGATATTTTTCCTTTTTTTCCTCACGAATGTGTAATTTTGCAAATGAAAATGAAAAGGATAGGAAGCATCATCTGGATGCTGACGGTGGTCATGACACTGTCAGCACAACAGGCAGGCAACAGGAAGTTGTCGGCATGGGTGAGGGATGTGAAGCCCACCCCCGACCCCTCCCGAAGGGATGGGAGGGCCACCCCCAGCCCCTCCCGAAGGGAGGAGAGTCTTATGACGACGTTTATCAGGACGACGGATGCCATGACGGAGGAGAAGCTGAGCGAATATGGTTGTAAGGTGTATGCACGGCTGGGAGACATCAGCATCGTCACGGTGCCCGTCAGTCAGTTGGAAGCACTGTCGCAACTGCCGGAGGTGAAGCGCATAGAAGCCAGTCCCTCCGCACAGCTGACCATGGACACGGTTCCTCAGGTGATTAAAGCACTGCCTGCCTACCAGCAGACGCCACAGCATGATGCCTTCACAGGAAAAGGAGTGGTGATGGGAGTGATGGACGTGGGGTTCGACCTCACCCACCCTACCTTCTTCAATGACCCGACGCTGAGCAACTATCGCATCAAGGCCTTCTGGGACCAGTTGGCACCGAGCACAGACGACGACCGTTTCCCGGTAGGCAGGGAATACACCACGACAGAAGAGCTGCTGGAGAAAGGTTGTGCCACGGACAGCAAGACACAGAACCACGGAACGCACACCTCAGGCATTGCGGCAGGCAGCGGTTACGACATGCCCTACCGAGGTATTGCCTATGAGAGTGACATCGTACTGGTGGCCAATGCCGTCACCAGCGACACCATCTACATCGACCCGAAGGACTACCAGAAATACACCTCCGCCACGGATGCCTTGGGATTCAAGTACCTGTTCGACTATGCCGAGCAGCAGGGAAAGCCCTGTGTCGTCTCGTTCAGCGAGGGATATATGCCCTATATGGACGAGGACGATGAGCTGTACAGCGAATTCCTGGAACGGCTGACAGGTCCCGGACGCATCCTGGTGGCATCGGCAGGCAACGAGGGACTGAACTACACCTATCTGCCCAAACCTTTCGGAGCAGAAGAAAGCGGCAGCTTCGTGAACAGTAGCAAGAAACAGGCACTGTACCGACTGCTATCGGACGGTACGCCAACCCTGCACCTGTTGGCATACGACAGGCAGACGCACCAGCAGACACACCAGTTGACCATCGCCCTGAACAGTACCGCCTGGGAAGAGGACACGCTGAAGGACACCCTATTTATATATAACCCAGTCAACGACGCAGAGAAAGACTACTGTGCCGTCAGCATCACCCGACACACCTCGTCACTCATCGAAGGCAAGACGATGTATCTGATGAGGTTGAACGGTACGAAAAACATCGCCAGCCTGCCCTACCTCGCGCTGGTGCTGGAGGGAACAGACTGTGAAGCTGAGGTCTTCGGATCGTCAAGCTATGCGTTCGTCAACCTCCCCGACATCGATGCTCGCTGGCAGATGGCAGAGAAAGGACATAACGTGTTGGCACCGGGAGGTCTGAAAGCTCCCATCTGCGTGGGATCAACGACACACCGCATGTCGTTTACCAATGCGAGTGGCGAAACCATCGGAATGTTTTATGAAGGCGATGTCGCCGGACAGTGGTCGCAGTTCTCATCAACGGGACCCACCATGGGAGGACTGACAAAACCGGAAATCACCGCCCCCGGGGTCTTCGTCATCTCCTCGCTGAACAGCTACTACATGGAGGAGCATCCTACGGCAACCGGAGAACATGCGGGCTATAGCACGGTCAATGGGAGAACCTATCCCTGGGGGTACTCATCAGGAACATCGATGTCCACACCGGCAGTGGCAGGAGCCATCGCCCTCTGGCTACAGGCCAACCCCACACTGACTCGTGACGACATCATAGGGGTGTTGGAACGAACCTCGCGACATCCGGAGGAACAGCAGACCTACCCCAACAACCACTATGGCTATGGAGAGATAGACGTCTATCGGGGACTGTTAGACGTACTGGGCATAACGGGGGTTCCGGAAATCAGTATGCACCAGTCGCAGGGTGTCAGGATCTACATGCAGCGCGGCATGTTGCACCTGGTATTTAACGAACTGCTCACCCACCCTGTAACGCTCGCCATCTACTCGACGAACGGCACGCTGATGCAACGGCAACAGCTGAACGTACAGCAACGGGAAGTCTCCGTGCCGCTGAACAGGTTGGCAACAGGTGTCTATGTGGTGCAGGTGACGGGAGAGAGAAAGGTGACGGGGTCGGAGATTGTGAGAGTTGAGAGTTTATAGTTTACAGTTTACAGTTTATAGTTTACAGTTTACAGTTTACGGTTTACGGTTTACGGTTTACAGTTTACGGTTTACAGTTTACAGTTTACGGTTTAGAGTTTATAGTTTACAGTTTACAGTTTACAGTTTACAGTTTACGGTTTACGGTTTACGGTTTACAGTTTACGGTTTACAGTTTACAGTTTACGGTTTACAGTTTACGGTTTACGGTTTAAAGGTAATCATAATTTCTAATTTCTAATTTCTAATTTCTAATTTAGAGGTATGAAGATAGGTATTGAAGCACAGCGGATATTCCGCAAGAACAAACACGGGATGGACTATGTGGTGCTACAGGAGATCAAGGAGCTGCAACGCATGGACAAGGAGAACGAGTATTTTGTCTTCGTACGCCCTGACGAGGACCGCTGTCTGACACCGTCACGACGGGTACACATCGTGGAGGTGAAGTGTCCCTCCTACCCGCTCTGGGAACAGTGGGCACTGCCACGGGCTGCCAGGAAGTGTGGTGTGGAACTGCTGCACTGTACCAGCAACACGGCACCGATATGGTGTGACATCCCGTTGGTGCTGACGCTACACGACATCATCTTCCTGGAACCGCGCGACAAGCAGAACCACTCGCTATACCAGAACTTAGGATGGCTGTACCGACGACTGGTGGTACCTCGCATCCTGGACAAGTGCCAACGCATCATCACCGTGTCGAACTTCGAGAAACAGAACATCATCAGCAAACTGCAGCTTCCCGAAGAGCGCATCACGATGATATACAACGGCTATAATGAGTGGTTCAAGCCTATGAACGAGGAACGTGGGAAGAAAAAAGGAAAAACGGAAATCGAAGAAGGATACTTTTTCTTCTTAGGCAATACCGACCCGAAGAAGAATACGGAACGGACACTGGTGGCATACGCCCGCTATCTGGAAAGGTCGCTGGTACAGCGACCGCTGCTGATGGCAGATCTGGACAAGTCGTATATGGACGACATCATCCGCCGCAACGACATCGAACATATCCGTGAAAACATCGTCATGCCGGGATATATTCCGAATAGTGAACTACCAAAGGTGTATAACCGCGCCTTTGCCTTCCTCTACACCTCGCTACGCGAGAGTTTCGGTATTCCCCTGTTAGAGGCTATGGCTTGCGGCACACCCGTCATCACGAGCAATACGTCATCCATGCCGGAGATAGGAGGAAAAGACGCTATCCTGGTGAATCCGGAGTCGAGCGAGGAGATTACTCAGGCCATGCTCCGCTTAGAGACTGACTCTGCATGGTATGAACAACAACGACAGCACGGACTGCAGCGTGTGAAACTGTTCTCATGGAAACGAACGGCAGAGGAACTGAGGAAAGTGTATTTAGAGTTGAGAGTGGAGAGTTGAGAGTGGAGAGTTGAGAGTCAGTTTTAGAGTTTACAGTTTAAAGTTTACGGTTTACAGTTTACGGTTTACAGTTTACGGTTTACGGTTTAAAGGTAATCATAATTTCTAATTTCTCATTTACATTTCTCATTCCTCATTACTCATTTCTCATTTAAAGTCAAGAGTAATCATTGAGGCGCTTGGGGTTCTTGGGGAACCAGCCTTTGAGGACTCTGCGCCGCTGATGAAACAACTCGCCAATGCCCCACAGGGCTGAGGCGCCAAAGACACCGACAATAGCAGAAAGTAACGTATTCTCGATGAACAAAGCACCGACAATACATGCTATACCAATGATGAGATAAATCACCCAAGGCCGGGTACCAAAATGGTACTCGGTCTTGATGACGATAGGATGCCAGATGCCAATGGTCAGAAATGTGGCAACGGCAATGATGATTCCAGTGAAATACATGTCACTTCAGTTTCTTGTTGTAATCTCTTATCCCTCACTCCCACTCGATGGTTGCAGGTGGCTTAGAGGAGATGTCGTAACAGACACGGTTAACGCCACGGACCTTATTGATAATCTCGTTGGACACCTTTGCCAGGAAGTCGTAAGGCAGGTGTGCCCAGTCGGCCGTCATGGCATCGGTAGAGGTGACAGCACGGAGGGCTACAGGATGTTCGTAGGTGCGCTCATCACCCATAACACCGACACTACGGACGGTGGAGAGGAGGATAGCACCAGCCTGCCAGACCTTGTTGTAAAGGGTCTCGCCATCGGTATCGACATACTCGCGCAAGCCACGGATATAGATATCGTCGGCTTCCTGCAGGATATGCACCTTCTCACGGGTGATATCACCGAGAATACGGACGGCAAGTCCAGGACCTGGGAAGGGATGACGGGTGATGAGATGCTCGGGCATGCCTAACTGACGACCCACACGACGCACCTCATCCTTGAAGAGCCACTTCAGGGGTTCGCAGAGCTGAAGGTTCATCTCCTTGGGAAGTCCACCGACGTTATGATGGCTCTTGATGACCTTGCCGGTGATATTCAGTGACTCGATACGGTCGGGATAGATGGTGCCCTGTCCTAACCACTTGGCATCCTTGATTTTCTTAGCTTCGGCATTGAAGACTTCCACGAAGTCGCGACCGATAATCTTACGCTTCTGTTCCGGGTCGCTGATGCCTGCCAAGTCGCTGAAGAACTGCTCCGAAGCATCGACGCCAATGACGTTCAGACCTAAGCCCTGATAGTCCTGCATGACTTGCTGGAACTCGTTCTTGCGCAGCATGCCATGATCGACAAAGATACACGTCAGCCGGTTGCCAATAGCCTTGTTGAGCAATACGGCAGCCACACTGCTATCGACACCTCCCGAGAGACCGAGGATGACACGGTCATTGCCTAACTGCTGTTTCAGTTCGGCAACGGTGCTATCGACAAAGGAGGCAGCACTCCACTCCTGACGACTGCCACAGATATCGACCACAAAGTTTTTCAGCAGCAAGGAGCCCTGAACGCTATGGAACACTTCGGGGTGGAACTGGACAGCCCAGACTGATTTACAATTTGACGATTTACAATTTGACAATTTCTCTGCAGGACACCAGAAGGCGGCATTGGTGACGTCCTTGGTGCTGCCGATGACTTTAAAGCCGTCGGGAATGGCGGTGATGGTGTCGCCATGACTCATCCATACCTGCGAGTGTTGCTCGAAGCCTTTAAACAGTGGATTCGTCGTATCTACCGTCTCCAGATGGGCACGGCCGTATTCACGGCTGTCGGCTTTCTCAACCTTGCCGCCCAGGGTATGGCTGATGAACTGAGCACCATAGCAGATGCCAAGGACTGGCAAGCGACCGACAAACTGGCTGAGATCGACCTTGAAAGCCTCGGGGTCGTGGACGCTGTACGGAGAACCGCTGAGGATGACTCCAATGACATCGGGATCGTCCTTGGGGAACTTGTTGTACGGCAGGATCTCGCAGAAGGTATCCAACTCACGGACTCTACGACCGATGAGCTGTGTCGTCTGGGAACCAAAGTCTAAGATAATGATTTTTTGCATCTTTATAATTTACAATTTTACAATTTACTATTTACAATTTATTTACAATTTATTTTTATTTACAATTAATTATTTATTTACAATTGGACAATTTACAATTTACTATTTATTTATAATTTATTTACAATTGGACAATTTACAATTTACTATTTATTTACAATTTTACAATTTACTATTTACTATTTATTTATAATTGGACTATTTACAATTTATTTTGGAATTTATTATCTATTCTTTAATTTTTCCATCTCTTCTGTTTTTATCCGGTTTTTGGCTGTCACGATTGATTTCACGATGATACTCAATAACTCGCAACATTCTTGATGAAGAGGCTGTATTCGGGATGGTTTCATCATTTCACTACGCATGATTAACGTAAGCCAATGGCTTGTCTCATCCAACTCCTCTTCTACTATCTTTAATTTATTGACAAAATCTTTATCCGACTTAGCTATGCATGCCGCTCTATAGTTGGCTGAAGGAGACGTCCCTGAACGAACTATCTGGCGGGCTATGGCCATACCAGAAATGCTATTAGGCATTGAATCAACCATCTTAATAATGCGAACAGCAAAATTAATCATCCGCTCCTGTAAATCGTTTTTATCCATCAATAGCCAAATATTTAAATTGAAAAATCAATTGTCAAATTGTAAATTGTCCAATTGTAAATCTCTCCGCTTGTTCCAGACTGTCCAATTTTCCGACATCGAGGACTTGCAGGTCGTTCTTGACGAGTCCGACGATGCGGGAACGGTGGCAGACGGAGAGGTAGAAGTCGATGATGGGGAAACGGTCGGGGAAACGATCCATCAAGGGAAAGAGACGCGGCGAGAAGCTATGGATGCCCGAGAAGGCGAAGGCATGAAGTGAAGAGTGATGAGTGAAAAGTGAAGAATTTGCTGCCGCCCTGACTTCCAAATCGTTGCCAATCGTAAACGCTGCCTCACGAAGCCAGGGGAAGGGTGACTTCACCTCGCCAGTCTCAATGTTCTTCCAACCCATGAGTCGCATGGCGTTGTCGAAGAGCAGATAACGCTTTGTCTTGCGCTTGCTGACCAGCAACACGGCATCCTCATCGTCTTGATGCTGACGGCGGAACCAGTCGTAATCGACATTATCCAAGATATCGACATTATGTATCAGGATGGGCTCGTCGTCACGGAACAGTCCCTGTGCCTTCTTCAGTCCTCCACCCGTCTCCAACAGCTCGGAGGTCTCGTCGCTGATGAGGATGTTGGGTGTTGGGTGATGGGTGATGGGTGATGGGTGTTGGGTGATGGGTGTTGGGTGTTGGGTGATGGGTGATGGGTGATGGGTGTTGGGTGTTGGGTGATAGTGGTCGTTGACGTGGTCGATGATTTGCTGGGCAAAATGATGGACGTTGACGACAAAGCGGTCGTAGCCTGCCTGCGCCAGCTTCTCTATCTGGATGTCGAGGAGCGGCTTGCCACCGACAGGCACCAATGCTTTAGGCATGGTGTCGGTCAGGGGTTTCAGTCGTGTGCCGAGTCCTGCGGCCAATATCATTGCTTGCTTCATAGAGGGTGATGGGTGTTAGGTGATGGGGGTTAGGTGATGGGTGTTGGGTGTTGGGGGGTGGTTAGACGGCGGGGAGCGTTTGTGTGATGTTTTGTTCACGGTGACAGATGCGCACCTCGATGCCGAACTTCTGGTGGATATGCTCTGCCAGATGTTGGGCGGAATAGACGCTACGATGCTGGCCACCCGTACAGCCAAAGCAGAACATGAGGCTGGTGAAGCCACGCTGGATATAACGACGCACATGCGCATCGGCCAGCTTATACACACTGTCAAGGAACGTCAGAATCTCACCATCGTCCTCCAGGAAGCGGATGACGGGTTCGTCGAGACCGGTCAGTTGCTTGTAAGGCTCGTAACGGCCAGGGTTATGCGTAGAACGGCAGTCGAAGACATAGCCGCCACCATTGCCACTCTCATCCTCGGGAATGCCCTTGGTGAACGAGAAACTGAAGACGCGCACCACCAGGGGACCCTGTGCGTCGTACTTAGAGAACGTGGCAGGACCATCCTGGGGATGGGGTTTGTAGGGATTCATCTCCGTGGTCTTGTAACCATCGGCACGACTGGCTGTCGCCTCTATCTGCTGGAATTTAGGCAGACGTGTCAGACGGTCGAGCAAGTCGGTGAGATAAGGATACGGGAAGTTGCGCTCGTCGAGCAACTCACGCATATTCTGAATGGCTGGGGGTATAGACTCGATGAAGTGTGCCTTACGCTCGAAATAGCCACGGAAGCCATAGGCTCCCAGCACCTGCAACAGACGGAAGAGCACAAAGAGCGACAGACGGTCAACAAAAGCATGGGGAGCGGGTACCTCGGTATAAAGCTTCAGGGCGTTGTAGTACTCATAGACCAGCTCACGGCGTACCTTATGAGGATATTTTGCCGACGCCTGCCAGATGAACGATGCCACATCGTAATAGTAAGGACCACGGCGACCGCCCTGGAAGTCGATGAAGAAAGGCTTCTCGTCTGCCATCATGACGTTTCGCGCCTGGAAGTCGCGATAGAGGAACACCTGCTCGTCGCCGGCTTCTGTCAGGTCCTTGGCCAACAGTCGGAAGTCTGCCTCCAGCTTCAGCTCATGGAAGTCCAGCTCGGTAGCCTTCAGGAAACAGTACTTGAAGTAGTTCAGGTCGAAGAGTACCGAGTCAGCATCGAATGCCGGCTGGGGGTAGCAGTTAGAGAAATCCAGGCCGCGCGCACCATTGATCTGGATATTGGGCAACTGACGGATAGTCCGTTTCAGCAGTTCCTGCTCCTTGACGGTATAGCGTCCGCCAGCCTCACGACCGCCACGAATGGCATCGAACAAGGACACAGAGCCCAGGTCGGTCTGGATGTACCGCAGCTCGTCACTGCTGACTGCCAGTATCTTTGGCACGGGCAGACCCTGTTGGGAAAAATGCTGTGCCAGATAGACGAAAGCATGATTCTCGTCACGACTGGTACCGATGCACCCTACCACGTCAGTGCCATCGCTACCCGTCATGCGATAATACTCACGATTGCTGCCACCGGCAGACAATTTCTCTACGTGTTGGGGCTCTGCCCCACTCCACTCCTTATATAAATCAATCAGTTTCTGCATAATTCGCTACAAAGGTACGAAATTATGCAGAAACCACCAAACGTTATTTCTTATTTACATTTACTTAACATTGCCGACCTTGATCAGATATTGACCCTTGGTCATGCCTTGCTGCACTCGGAACTGCTCATGCAAAGCATGGCAGGTCTCTCGCTTGCACCAGGTATTCACCGATCTGGACGGCATTGAGGGCGGCACCCTTACGGATCTGGTCGCCCGAAAGCCAGAAGGTGAGACCATTCTCGTCGCTGAGGTCCTTGCGTACACGACCGACGAAGACATCGTCCTTGCCGGCAGTTTCCAGCGGCATAGGATAGACGAGGTTGGCAGGATCGTCAACCAGCGTACAGCCAGGAGCAGCGGCAATGGCCTTCTGAGCCTCCTCGACACTGATGGGACGCTCGGTCTCAATCCAGACGCTCTCGGAGTGAGAACGTAACGAGCTGACACGGACACACATCGCCGAGCACTTGGCATCGGTATGCATAATCTTCTGCGTCTCGTTATACATCTTCATCTCCTCCTTGGTATAGCCGTTGGGCTGGAAGACGTCAATCTGCGGAATGACGTTGTAGGCCAGCTGATGAGGGAACTTCTTGATGGTCTTCACCTCACCCTCTTCTACCATTTCCTTATACTGCTGTTGCAGTTCAGCCATAGCGGCAGCACCGGCACCCGAAGCACTCTGGTACGAGCTGACGTGGATGCGCTTGATGTGCGAGATATTCTCCAGCGGCTGCAGTACGACCACCATCATGATGGTGGTGCAGTTAGGATTGGCAATAATGCCGCGAGGACGGTTCAGTGCATCCTTGGCATTGCACTCAGGAACCACCAAGGGTACGTCGCTGTCCATGCGGAAAGCGCTGGAGTTGTCAATCATCACAGCACCATACTTGGTGATAGTCTCAGCAAACTCTTTAGAAGTGCCAGCACCGGCAGAGGTGAAGGCGATGTCTATGTCCTTGAAGTCGTCGTTGTGTTGGAGCAGCTTCACGGTCAGTTCCTTGCCACGAAAGGTGTATTTGGTACCGGCAGAGCGTTCACTGCCAAACAATACCAGTTCGTCCATTGGGAAATTCCTTTCGTCGAGGAGTCTCAGAAACTCCTGACCCACAGCGCCTGAGGCACCTACGATTGCTACTTTCATAATGTCAAATAATTAATAAATAATTCCTTATACTTAATACCTATTTCCTATTGTTTACAGTCTGACGCCCACAAAGGCACGCGCCAGCCACTTGTTCTGATTGATGATGACGGACTTGTCGTCAAAGATAGAGTTGCTCATCATGAGCGAAGCCCCGGCAAAGCTAATATCGTTGAAGTGATAGACAACGGCTGCACGCTCATTGAGAATCATGTTGATGCGCATGCGCTTGGCATGGTGCGTATCACCATTGGCGGTCAACCGATTGTGGTTATAGACCACGATGGTCGGAAGCAACGAGAGGTGGAACAGCCACTGCGAACGCTTGCCAGCCACGAGGTTATAGCCATAGCCACCACCGACGCCTACATGCACAGCATCGATGTGTACATCGGGTGCCTTGGGATTGCGCTCCTTCAGCTCTTGTGTGGTGCGGATGCAGCCACTCTGGAAGTTCATGCCCAACAGCCACGAGCCTGCCGAATGCAGCTGGCGGTAGTTCTGGTAGAACGCTGCGGGGAAGGAGAACTTCCTATGATTGAACGTGTAATATGCCGTCAGGTTGAACACCTTCATCTTCAGCGCTCCCTCTTCCAGACGGTCGATATTACCGAAGTTGATATCACCCTTCAGCGATGTTGCCCGCTGATAGTCGAGGTCTATGCTGAACTTGTTGCCATGATACTCGAAGGCAAACTCATAGTCATCGTATTTACCGCTCAGTTTTGCGGGATTGAGGGAGAGCGAGATGGCAAGGTCGCAATAATCGACCTCAAGGCTCACGGTGGTGTTCAGTTTGGTACGCAGATGATACTTCGACCAGAAATCATTCACCGTTCCCTTGGCGTGGATGGATGTCCCCGACAGGTTAAAGCCCGGCTTCAGCAGCCAGCGCTGTGGGGGGCGTACCACGTAGTTGCTGTCGTATTTTGACTTGTAATAACGCTTGACCAATTTGTTGTTAGCACGCTTCAACAGCCCCTCCTTCTTAGCCGTCACGGCGACGCTATCGGTCGTCAGACTATCCGTTGCTGCCGACTGAGCCATGACAGGCACAACGGTCAGGAGAGAAAGGAATAACAACCACTGTCTCATAGTCTGCAGGTCACACCGATTTTGGTTTCAAACGTGTTGGCACGCACCGTAGGATAGTACTTATAAAATGTACGGCGTACATAGTAAGCGCCAGAAAGGGTGAGTGACCACTGACGGGCGAGGTGAATGTCAAAGACAGGATTGAGCACAAACAGCATGGCATTGCCACGGTCGCCCATCACGTTCAGGTAGTGCAGGTCTTTCTCTCCACGAGCGTAGGCTGACAGGTCCTTACCCTCGTAGCCCTTGAAGGTGTAGAGACGGAAGTACTTGGCATCGAGTGTAAAGCGTCCGAAGCGTCCGAACTCCAGCTGAGTCTTCGTCTTGACACTGAAGCCCATGCCCATGTTGTAGTCGCGCTCAATGACGTTGAAATAGTCACTCTTCGTACCTCCCAGCAGGATGCCGCTGAGGAAGATGCGCTGTTCCAGTTTCGACAGACCGCCCGTCTGAGGCAAGCCCAGAATAAAGCCAGGACCGAAACCTGCTGCCTCGCTGATGCGATAAGGAGTGAGCGACGAACCATCCTCGATAGGTTTGGCATCGTAGTAGTTGAAGTGCTGATAGATACCGAACTCACCCGCCATGTCCTTCTTATCCAGAATAGGTGTGCTCCACAGACGACCGACGATATTCAGCGTATTAACCATGGGCTGACCACCGCCAAAGGCCGCATTTGCCTGTACATCGAAGAAGTCGTACGGTGTGTTATGCTTGTCGCCATCGACGGAAGTACCATAGGTCAGCGTCAAGTTGACATAGGGAGCATGGATGCCACGGAACAGTGCTCCGTTGTCAGCCAGATAGCGCCAACCGACAGTGACGGAACCGTCAATGGGTATTTCGTTGAAGTCGTGATAGCGATAGTGAGTATTGCTGACGCGCCAAGCATCGCCACTGATAATACGATGCAATCCCTGAATAGGATTGACAATGGCAGCAGCAGCCTCGCGCAAGAAACGACGGAAACCACGGTCGCGGTCGTCCAACATCGTCAGACTCAGGCGGTGCGTCATTTCACCAATCGCCATACCACCACAGGTCGTTGCAATAATGTCGTTAATAGCAGGAGGCTCCGTCTCGCCCAAGAATTCCCACATGGCGGAACCAAACAAGGCATAAGGTGCCGACTCCCAGAACGTCAGACCGTTGGTACGGGCAGCATTGAAGTAGAGGTTGCCATGATAAGGATGTGCAAACATGTTGGTGATGAAGAAGTCGTTATCCCACACCATGCCATCCGTAAAGTTGCGCTTGAGAGTGCGCATGGTGGTCTGTGCAAAGTCTGAGTTCAGCACCCATCGGTCGAAGAGCTGCACACCCAGATTGATACCCGTCACCTCAGCAGCAGCCTGCCAATAGCGTTTCTCTACGGGCAGAGCCATCGTAGAGTCGGTGAATACCATTTGTTTTCTCCTGGCTTCCCAGGCACGCATCCAAGTGCCATGCTGGTTGCGAGGCTGACGATAGGTCAGACCGAGTTCCACCAAGGGACGGTTACGATAGGTCTCGTTGCGGTCGTAGTAGCGCGTCAAGCCCCATCCGACAGAGGCAAAGGCTCCGAAGCGCTTACTGAACTGATAGTCGGCATTGATGCGAGCCTGCAGAGAGTACAGACGCTCAGGTTTCTCACTGTTATTCCTGGAGAAAGTCTCTACGTGATAATAGCCGATGTCGCCACTCAGACTCCACTTTGGCGACAGCTGGACATACTGACCCAGACGATAGAATAACGCACCGGAGAACTTGGAGTCCAGCCCCATGAAGTGAGTACCTACACCGAAAATATTGTAAGTGCTGCGGTTACGGTAGCGCATGGCAAGATTGGTCTTGGTCGATGAACCGCCATATACCATCACGTCGATATCGGTCATCGGGTTGATGTTCACCAAACCGATCTTATGACCAATACTGTCGTAAGACATGTTGACAATACCCACCTGCCAGCCCTTAGGACGCCTACGGGCAACGTTGAACACACCAATCTGAGCACCGTTCAGCGAGTCAGCATAGTTGACTGCACCCAGCTGGACACCACGATGCATAGCGGACGACACATTCAGCACTCCAGAAAGTTGCAAACCGCTGTTCATGCCTCGCGTGATATTGCTGACTGAACTCAGTTGTAAACCATTGAAAACATGTGCTGAGGTATTAGACATTCCAGCTAACTGCACACCCTTGCCACCATCCGTGGCAATGGAGGAGATAACACCCAACTGGAAAGCTTTCGTTGTATCCTGTACGCTGACAATGCCTACAGGAAAATGCTGGGCATGTACATGGATGCCCATAGCGGTCATTAAAACCGACAATATGACAGTACGCTTCACTCTCATCATTGTTCTTGTGTTAAATTGGCTGCAAAAGTACGCAAAAAAAACGAAACGGCCAAATATTAGTATTAAAATTCGTAACCGATATTTAAAAACAGATAAGCCTGCTTGGTGCGATTGCTATACCCTACCATACCACCGACAGGACCGATAAAAGAGTTGTAATAATAAGCTGCCTGAACACCCAATAGGGTATGACTGTCCAGCAGGTGCTTGGTGCGCTCTGCCTGCTGAGCAGCAGCGACACGCAGCAGTACATAGTGCTTCCCGCCTATGCGCTGCTGGGCTTGCAGCTGAGCGCTGACAAAGTGGCGATCGACATACTCCATATTACCTATGCCGGCAAAGGGCATCTGCTGCTCGATATAGTGGCCAAACCATTCTCCACCAATGGTATTTCCGAAGATGGGGGGCATGGCAGGACCGAAGAGCAGACGGCCATAGAACATGGGTTGAAGGGTGAAACGACTGCCCATGGTAAACGACATGCGCCAGTCGGCACTGACAGCGCTTAAGCCTGTCTTACCCTCCAGTTTGGCAAAATTGTCTGTCAGAAAAGCATATTCAGCATTGAAACGGGCACCGCGAGTAGGAAATATCCAGTTATCCTCGCTGTTGTACTTCAAACGGGCACGATAACTCAGATAGTGCTCGTTATCGAGCGCTATATTTCTGGACGACTCCGAGCCGAGCTTGTTGCTGAAGTGGATATAATCCCAGCGGACGCCCATCTGCAGATTGAAGTGCCGCAGGTCGAAATTGATAGGCGTCAGCTCCGTCTGGAACTGGTTATAGAGAATGTTATAGTCACGGTCGCCATTGATATAAATATCGATGTCATTGCGACGGAATGCAAAGCTAAGGGTCGGTCGGGTAAAGAAGCGCGGATGGGTTGTCAGGTCAGCACGAGCCATCATGCGCTTGCCCAGTCGTAGGACGAAGTCAGCATTCACGGGAACGGCAGTCTTCAGGGGAACGTCCAGTCCCACTTGCAGGGCAGCATAGTCCTCCGTATCATAACGGACGCCGGCATGTATCTGCATGGACTTGCGCTTGCCAGCAGAAAGCACCACCCGCACACCATCGCCTTCAGGCACCAAGCGACACTTGGCAGTCTGATAGAAGAGGTCAACACGCATGGAGGTCGTCAACAGTTGCTCAAGTTTGGCATTGATACTGTCATTCGACGCAGGACGTGACACACTAGCAGAAGGAGCCTTCAGGTGAAATTTCTGACGAAGGAAGCGCTCGTCCTGGAGCGTCATGTTTTCAAATTCATACGCCACGACACGCTGCTTCTCAGTCATCACCTTCGGACGAAGGGGATGAAGAATGGTAGGACGGAAGGAATCACTGATGCCAATACGCTTTTTCAAGGCAACAATCTCGTCCCAATGGCGCATTGCCTCCTCTTCACCTCGACGGATCAGGGTGTCGATGGCTGCCGCTGAGAAACTGGCAGCACCATAGCCCTCAGGATCGACATACATAAAGACATCGGTCGCCGCCTTGTTCTCTTCAAATTTGTTCTTACAGTTCGCATCGACAATCTGACTGAGCACACTCATCGTACCCCAAACGTCATCGACCGTCATAGGATGGTCGTGAACGGAAACGCCAATCACGATATCGGCACCCATCTGACGTGCTATGTCAACAGGATAGTTATTGCGCAAGCCACCATCCACCAAGACCATATTTCCAATTCTGACCGGAGAGAAAACGGCTGGAATAGCCATCGAGGCACGCATGGCCTCTGGCAATCGACCGCTATGGAAATCATATTCGGTATAGCTGATGATGTCCGTTGCCACACAGGCAAAGGGGATAGGCAGGTCGCGAGAGAAATTAAGGGAGTCGGTATAGCCCACACAAAGCTTTTCGAACAACTCTGCAAGGTTCTTGCCCTTGATAATACCGCCGGCGTTGCGGTCGCGCTTTCCTCTAATCACCCCCGACGATATGATGTAGGTATAGTCTTTCTTCTGGTCGTCAAGATTCTGACTGCGCAAATCCTCTCGGTCGCTGATGACAAAGCCCCAGTCCTGAGCACGGGCAACAGAATCCAGCGACTGTGCATTATAGCCGATGGCATAAAGACCGCCTACGATGCTACCCATGGACGTTCCTGTGATGATGTCGATGGGGATGCCGGCTTTCTCCAGGACTTTTAACACGCCAATGTGTGCCATACCTTTCGCACCGCCGCCACTCAACACGACAGCGACCTTTTTTCGCTGGCCATTGTTTTCCCGACCATATGCCGTACCGCATACCATCATCAACATGGACACGGCAAGCGCCACTCTCCATATACCTTGCATATAATGTCTATAAGTCTGGTGGTTTGTCTCGTTTTTGTTCATATCCCTTCTACATAATTGTTTTCCAGCGACAAAGGTACGAAAAAAACAACTAACAATTTGGCTTTTTGCTTAACTTTTTGTAATTTTGTGCCCGAAATGTTGATATTGAATACATATTTCCCGATAACGAGCCCGACACTCATCTTCTTTGTCGTGCTGCTCATCATCTTACTGGCGCCTATTGTTATGGGTAAGTTGCGCATTCCGCACATCATCGGAATGGTGCTGGCTGGTGTGGTGATAGGTGAGCATGGTCTGCATATTCTGGAGCGCGACATGTCGTTTGAGTTGTTCGGAAAAGTGGGATTGTTGTATATCATGTTTCTGGCGGGACTGGAGATGGACTTGGAAAGTGTGAAGAAGAACTCTAGGAACATCTTCATCTTTGGTCTTCTGACCTGTCTGATTCCCTTGCTACTGACTTATTTCACAGCAATATGGCTGTTGGGGTACACTAAGACCGCCTCGTTCCTCTTGGGATGTATCATGGCGTCGAACACCCTCATTGCCTACCCTATCATCTCACGCTATGGTCTGCAGCGCAACAAGAGCGTCATGCTCAGCGTAGGCAGCAGCATGCTGTCGCTCTTCATGGCACTGATGATGCTGGCAGCCCTGTCAGCATCGTATGGCGAGGATACAGGCTTCATCTTCTGGCTGCTGTTCCTCCTGAAATTCCTGGTGTTCTGTGCCTGCAGTATATGGCTTATTCCACGACTGGCACGATACTTCCTGCGTCGCTACTCTGACGCTATCATGCAGTTTATCTTTGTGTTGGCAGTCATGTTCCTGTCGGCAGCGTTTTCTGAAGCGATTGGTGTTGAAGGCATTGTAGGAGCGTTTATTGCCGGTCTTATATTAAATAGGTATATACCACACGTATCGCCTTTGATGAATCGCATAGAGTTTACGGGTAATGCGCTCTTCATTCCCTACTTCCTGATAGGTGTAGGCATGCTGATTGATATCAGCTCGCTCTTCGAGAGTCCACGTATGGTCGGTGTCGTACTGCTCATCGTTTTCTTCGGAACCTTCGGAAAGGCACTGGCTGCCTATATTTCCAGTCTGCTGTTCCAACTGCCCAAGTCCTCCGGACGCATGATGTTCGGACTGACGTGTGCTCATGCTGCAGGAGCCATCGCCATGGTCATGGTAGGTATGCGGTTACAGTTGTCGCCCGGAGTATATCTGGTGAATAACGAGATGCTGAACGGTGTGGTCATCATGATACTCATCACCTGCATCATCTCGACGCTGATAACCGAGAAAGCGTCACAGGAAATCATCTTGAAGGGCAAGGTACAAGGCACGAGGAGCGCAAAACAACATAAAGACGACGAAAAGATTTTGCTCTGCGTGAAGTATCCCGAGATTGCCCCGCAGCTGCTGGAGCTGGCTATCATGATGCGTAACCAAAAGCTGAACCGCGGACTGATAGCGCTCAATGTGGTGTATGATGACAACAAGGCGTCGGCAGGTCGTGAAGAAGGTCTGCAACTGTTAGAACGGCTGCAACAGCGTGCCAGTGCTGCTGACATCGCCATGCAGACACAGGTCCGTCTATCGACGAATATTGCCAACGGCATCAAGCATGCTTTCCGCGAATTTGCCTGTTCTGAGATTATTATGGGCATGCACGTTCACACTGATGTTAATCCTAAATTCTGGGGAGAATTCCTGCAGAGTCTCTATAACGGACTGAACCGGCAGATTGTGCTGACGCGTTTCGTACAACCGCTGAACACGCTGCGCCGCATACAGGTAGCGGTGCCCTCAAGAGCGGAATTCGAGCCTGGCTTCCACCGCTGGCTGGAACGCCTGGCACGCATGGCAGAGAACCTGGACTGCCGCATCCAGTTTCATGGTCGCAACGAGTCACTGGAGCTGATTCGCGAATACATCAACAACCACCACCCCAGCACGCGTGCCGAATACACCTTTATGGCACATTGGAACGAGCTGCCGCGACTGGCAGAGAACATCCAGGAAGACCACATGTTCGTAGTCATCACAGCCCGTAAGGGCACCATTTCCTATAAGACAGCGCTGGAGCGTCTGCCCAAGGAACTCATGCAGCACTTCTCGGGTAAGAACCTCATGATTCTCTTCCCTGACCAGTATGGTACCCAGAAGGAAGAGAGCATGACCTTCACGGCCGCCCAGCACCAGGAGGAGCGCAGTATCTATGACACTATCCTACAGTGGATTAACGCTCACCGCGCCCCTACTTCCTAACCCTTTAGACCGCATTACACTCCTATGATAGAACTTCAAGGAATCACCAAGAGCTTCGGCTCTCTACAAGTACTGAAAGGCATTGACCTCAACATCCAACGCGGCGAAGTTGTCAGCATTGTCGGTCCCAGCGGTGCTGGCAAAACCACCCTATTGCAAATCATGGGAACGCTGGATCGCCCCGACCATGGCTCGGTTCACATCGACGGAATCGACGTGACACAGTTGTCGCAAAAGAAACTTGCCGATTTCCGAAACCGCCACGTCGGCTTTGTCTTCCAGTTTCACCAGTTGTTACCGGAGTTCACTGCCATTGAAAACATCATGATACCTGCCTATATTGCCGGCACCTCTCATAAGGCTACTCGTCAACGGGCAGAGGAATTGCTACAGTTTATGGGACTTTCCGACCGTGCCAACCACAAGCCCAACGAACTGAGTGGTGGTGAGAAACAGCGTGTGGCAGTAGCACGGGCCTTGGTCAACAGTCCGGCAGTCATCTTAGCTGATGAACCCAGCGGTTCGTTAGATACTAAAAACAAGGAAGAGCTGCACCAGTTGTTCTTCGACCTACGCAATCAGTTCGGACAAACCTTCGTCATCGTAACCCACGATGAACAACTGGCACAACTCACCGACAGAACGATTCATCTTAAGGATGGTATGGTTGAGGGTTAAGGTATGCAAAAACAGCCCCCACGAAGTGTGGAGGCTGTAGTTGTTATGTCGGATTATCGCCTTATTTCAGCGTGAAATCAACATACGCATTGTAATTCTTGTTGCCAGTAATCTTGGTGTAAATGGTTACATGGGCAACACCTGTAGAATAGAACTTCACACCAATCGTACTCTTATCGCTCAGGAACTTGTTACCAAATTCTGAGTCCTTGGTGTCAATCTTGATGCTTGTCTGGTCGCTGGAAGCCCAGTTCCACTTACAAGCCTCAGTCTCTTCCCTGCCGTCGCATTCAATATACTCCACCTTGGCATTAGGATTCTGATAATAGGGTACCCTGCCCATTGCATTCTTGTACTCGATAGAGAACTGACCACTCTTATCAATGGTGAGACTCTTAATGCTTCTGCACAGCTCCTTATATTCATCCATCGTCAGCTGAGCATCGTTCTCCTGAGCCTTTTGGGCAAGATTTAACAGGTTGTTTCCTTTCTCCAGAACGGTACAGTCAACATCACCGTCCAATGTCATTGTAATTTCTGAAACAGTCCATGTACGGGCAATGTTGGAGAGGTTAGCACCTGCAGCTGGTTGGGGGTTTGCAGGAGCGGTGGCGTTGTTGACGGTTGTTGAGGGGAAGGTCAGCGTGTTACCATCGAACTCAAAACTCAGCTCGATAACCATGTTGCCAATAGTAATTGCACGGCGCTGTGGAGCACTTGCCATACCTATCATCTTAATAGTACCAGCCTGCTTATTATCCTTTGAGAGGGTGTAGGTTCTTGTGTCTTTGTTGTACTTGCTATCGAAGGTCAGGAACTTATCACCGTTGCTGGTACTAACATTCAACACGGCCTTGGCACTCTCGGTAATGTTCACGGCCTTCAATTTCTCGCCGGTCGTTGTTTGAGGCTGACTACCTACGGGAATCTCGAAAGCGAGAGCCTGAGTGGCAGTTTCCGGTACAGGAATCACTACTGTGGTATTGCTGATGGGCTCGTCACCATCGTCTGAACTACAAGAAACAGTGCATAAAGCTACTGTTGCTAATGCTGCATAAAAGAAAAATGACTTTTTCATATCTATACGTTTTTTAGTGAATGTATTATGGTTTTCTTAATTAATTTAGAAGATTCGTCCGTTAATGCGAATATTCAGCACAGGATATACGCGGATTTTCTGGATGGTCTTAACAGCATCCTTCAGATCCTGATAGTCACTGTCCGGGTTAGTGATGCGACCTCTCTTGATAGGTTCGAAATTAGTCACGTTTTCACCCGTCTCACGATCTACGTAGTTCATGTTGGCCTTCAACTCGGGCTTTCCCCAGAACTGAATACCCAAGTCAAACTGCACGCCAATACGGCCCTTGGGAACGGCACGTCCGAAGCCAACACCCAGATAAGGCTTGAAAGCATTCACCTCCAACTCGCCCTTTATATCACCGTTGGGGTCGGTCATCAAAGTATAACGGCTCTCACTCTGTGGGTTGCTTGGGTCATATACGCCCAACTCGATACCAGCCACACCTTTGTAGTTGTCTTTCACGAACGGCTCTTTGTTGTCAATCTTAACCACCGTGCTGCGACCAATAAAGAAACCTGCTGTAGCATGGAACGAACTGGTGCGGAATGGATACCAGTCAACCAACAACTTGAAATCGCCCATGTTCAGCTTACCTCCGATGTCAACCCTGTCTTTGATGAAGGCACCTTTATTCTCATTCAGGTTAAGTGACTTGCTGTACTTGAACTTAGGCATAAGCGAATAGCCCATGCGGACAGCAAAGTCGTAGGTGATAGGAGCAGCAACCTCAATACCGATACCCTCGGTACCGAGTACGATACCACCACTCAGATGATTGAAATAACCAAAGTCCTTAGGACTCAATTCTTGTGCATTTGCCTGAGCGAAACCTCCAGCTAACAGCATACACGCAATGAGTAATTTCTTCATAATAATAGTAATTTTAAGTTAATAAAATGTTTACTGAGTGCAAAGATAAGTAAAAAAATAATATGTTCCAAATTTTTTTCAAGAAATTTGGAACATATTTTAAGAATTCAAGCAAAATCCGTTAAAATTCTGCTGATTTCGGAGTTCTGGGGAACGGAATGACATCACGAATGTTCTGCATACCCGTAACGAAAAGGATGAGACGTTCGAAACCTAAGCCAAAGCCGGCATGCGGGCAAGAACCCCATTTACGGGTATCGAGATACCACCACAGATGAGTGGTATCCATCTGACGGCGGTTTACTTCACCCATCAGCTTGTCGTAACTCTCCTCACGGACGCTACCACCGATAATTTCACCGATTTGAGGGAACAGCACATCAGTTCCCTGCATCGTAGGACCAGGAGCTACACAGCCCTTATAGCCTACTGAGTGTCCATCCGTTCCGCTGACGGTTTCATTCTGCTTCATGTAGAACGACTTGATAGCTGTAGGATAATCGGTCATGATGACGGGTTTCTTGAAGTGCTCCTCTACCAAGTAGCGCTCGTGCTCAGAAGCGAGGTCGTCGCCCCAGTTGCAGGGGAACTCAAACTTCTTACCCTTCTTAATGGCTTCCTGCAGGATTTCGATACCTTTGGTATAAGGAAGACGGACAAAGGTTTCCTTCAGCACACCCTCCAGACGCTCAATGAGTGTCTTGTCAATCATCTGATTCAAGAACTGTAGGTCATCCTTGCAGTTGTCAAGTGCCCAGCGTACACAGTATTTGATGAAGTCTTCTTCCAAGTCCATCAGTTCTTCCTGATCGAGGAAAGCCACCTCAGGCTCTACCATCCAGAACTCAGCCAGATGGCGCGGGGTATTGCTATTCTCAGCACGGAATGTAGGACCAAAGGTATAGATGGCTCCCAAAGCCGTAGCTCCGAGCTCACCCTCCAGCTGACCCGAAACGGTCAGCGAAGTCTGCTCGCCAAAGAAATCGTCGTCGTAGATTATCTTACCCTGCTCGTCCTTCTTCAGGTCGTACAGATTCTTGGTCGTTACTTGGAACATATTGCCTGCTCCCTCACAGTCGCTGGCAGTAATCAGCGGCGTGTGGAAGTAGAAGAAACCGTGCTCGTGGAAATAGGTGTGGATAGCCATTGCCATGTTGTGGCGGATACGCATCACGGCACCAAAGGTATTGGTACGAAGACGCATGTGGGCATTCTTGCGCATCACCTCAAACGACTGTCCTTTCTTCTGCATGGGATAGGTATTGTCGCACAATCCGTAAATCTCCAAGGCAGTAGCCTGCACCTCACACGCCTGACCTGCGCCCTGGCTTTCCACCAGAGTACCTGTGGCACAGATACAGCTTCCTGTCGTGATGTCTTTCAGCAGCTGCTCGTCAAATTTCGTGGGGTCAACCACCACCTGGACATTCTTGATAGTAGAACCATCGTTCAATGCAATGAAATCGACAGCCTTACTACTGCGGTGCGTACGAACCCAGCCTTTTACACAAACCTCCTTGCCAAATTCCGTACTTTTCAGTACGTCAATTATCTTTGTTCTTTTCATATTTAATTAGTAATGAGTAATAAGTAATGAGTAATTACTAATTATCAATTAATCATTATTCATAAGCGCCCATGCGCAGACGATCCACCTCCTCTTCTGTGAGGTAACGCCAATCACCTCGACGGACATTCTTCTTGGTCAGTCCGGCAAACTGAACACGATCCAGTTTCGTCACCTTGTAGCCCAGGCTCTCAAAGATGCGGCGAACAATACGGTTCTTTCCGCTGTGAATCTCAATGCCCACCTGCTTCTTGTCCGTATCGCTGGCATATTCAATGGCATCGGCCTTGATTTCACCATCCTCCAAAGTAATACCCTCGGCTATCTGCTGCATGTCATGAGCAGTAACGTTCTTGTCCAGGTGAACATGATAGATCTTCTTCTTCAAGAACTTGGGATGTGTCAGTTTCGAAGCCAAATCACCATCGTTGGTCAGCAACAACACGCCAGTGGTGTTACGGTCCAGACGACCGACAGGATAGATACGCTCAGGACAAGCGTTCTTCACCAGGTCCATCACCGTCTTACGCTGCTGGGGGTCATCGCTGGTTGTCACATAGTCCTTGGGCTTGTTCAGCAGGACATAGACCTTCTTCTCCAAGCTGACGGGCTGGTCATGGAAACGCACTTCATCAGTACGCATCACCTTAGTACCCAACTCGGTAACCACCTCACCATTAACGGTGACAACACCTGCCTGGATGAACTCATCAGCCTCGCGGCGGCTGCAAACACCTGCATTGGCGAGGAACTTGTTCAGACGGATAGGCTCATTGGGATCGAAGTTCTCCTCCTTATATTCTATACGCTTCTTCAAGCTATACTTGGCATGAGGATCATAGCCGGGAGTATGCTGGCGATAGCCGCCACGCTGCTGACCATAGCCACCGCGCTGCTGACCGTAACCGCCGCGCTGCTGGTAGCCACCCTGACGGGGCTGATAGCCGCCCTGCTGACCATAGCCGCCGCGCTGCTGGTAACCACCTTGACGAGGCTGATAGCCGCCTTCCTCATTATTATAATTGTTGCGAGGACGATAGCCGTTCTGAGGACGCTGACCGTAACCGCCGCGCTGCTGATAGCCACCCTGACGAGACTGATAACCGCCTTGCTGTCCATAGCCGCCACGGGGTTGATAACCACCCTGACGAGGCTGGTAGCCGCCTTCCTCATTATTGTAGTTGGCACGAGGACGATAGCCGCCACGCTGAGGGGCATTCGACTGCAAACCTGCACCGAAACCTTCAGGACGGAATCCACCCTCTTCCTGATTCTGGTGACGATTGTAGCCACCCTGATTGTTGTAAGGCCGTGGCTGATGAATACGCGGACGTGGTGAACGTCCAGGACGATAACCTTGATAACTACTGCCTTCCTGGCTGTTTGTCTGCTGCTGCTCAGCAGCCTGCTCTTCGTGTTTCTGTTCGTTTTCGAATTCCATATTGGTACTTGTGTTTAAAATTGACGAGCCTCACGGCTCAACTCTTGTTGATAATAATTTTTTCTGTTGTTTTGTTGTTTTGATATTTCGATATGTCGATATGTCGATATTTCGACTTGTTACATCCCGGTATAATTCCCGGGTGTGATGGCCATCAGTTCTTCCTTGACCTCCTGACTGACATCGAGTCCCTGAATAAATTGGTGGATGGTGTCTTCCGTCATCCGTTCATTCGTACGCGTCAGTGCTTTCAATGCCTCGTAAGGATTGGGGTAAGCCTCACGGCGCAGAATCGTCTGGATAGCCTCTGCCACTACTGCCCATGTCTCGTCTAAATCCTGCTGCAACTTCTGTTCGTTAAGGATGAGCTTGCGCAGTCCTTTCAGCGTGCTCTGAAGAGCTATCAGGGCATGACCCATGGGAACACCTACATTACGCAATACCGTTGAATCTGTGAGGTCGCGCTGCAATCGGCTAACAGGCAATTTCTGTGCCAAGAACTGCAGAATAGCATTCGCTATGCCTAGATTTCCCTCCGAGTTCTCAAAGTCGATAGGATTCACCTTGTGAGGCATGGCACTCGAACCCACTTCGCCAGCTTTGATCTTTTGCTTGAAGTACTCCATGGAAATATACATCCAGAAGTCACGGTCCAAGTCAATGATAATGGTATTGATACGACGCATGCCGTCGAAGATGGCTCCCAGCCAGTCGTAGTTTGAAATCTGTGTGGTCCACTGCTCACGCTCCAGTCCCAACTTTTCGCTGACGAACTGGTTGCCGAACTCGCGCCAGTCGTACTGAGGATATGCCACGTGGTGTGCATTGTAGTTGCCGGTAGCACCACCAAACTTGGCAGTAATGGGCAGTTCCTTCAGTCCCCGCAGTTGTTCTTCCAGACGATAGACAAAGACCATGATTTCCTTTCCCAAGCGGGTTGGTGATGCCGGTTGTCCGTGCGTCTTGGCAAGCATAGGCACCTGTTTCCACTGCTCGGCATAGTCGTTCAGTTGCTCGATGAGTTCCTCGACCATCGGATAGTACACCTTCTCCAGGGCTTCCTTGATAGTCAAGGGGACGCTGGTGTTGTTGATATCTTGCGACGTCAGACCGAAATGGATGAACTCCTTGGCTTCTGCGGGGAAACCGCTGAGCATGTCGATTTTCTCCTTAATGAAGTACTCGACGGCTTTGACATCGTGGTTGGTCACCTTCTCAATGTCCTTCACACGCTGTGCATCTTCTTCCGTGAAGTTACGATAGATGTCTCGCAGCGGCTCAAAGAGGCTGTGGTCGAAGTCCTGCAGCTGTGGCAGCGGCAGTTCACAAAGTGCAATGAAATATTCTATTTCTACCCGAATACGATAACGAATCAGCGCATATTCCGAGAAATATTCTGCCAGTGTGTCTGTTTTCCCTCTGTAACGGCCATCGATAGGCGAAATGGCTGTCAAAACGTCCAGTTTCATTGTTATTCTAATACCTTATATTTATATATAGCTATATACAATCTCTCAATTGCGAGTGCAAAGGTACAAAATAAAAGTGAAAAGTGAAGAGTGAAAAGTGAAGATTTTACTGTCGCAATCGTTTTTTTTTGATATTTAACAATAAAACAGGCAAAAGAAGAGCATATAGACAAAAAAAAGAAAGTCTCGAACGTTGTTCGAAACTCTCTTTCTTCGTGGGCGCTGACGGATTCGAACCGCCGACCCTCTGCTTGTAAGGCAGATGCTCTAAACCAGCTGAGCTAAGCGCCCTTTTCTTGTAAGCGGGTGCAAAGGTACAAATAAAAATGAAAAAGTAAAAGTGAAAAGTGAAAAAGTTGCTTTTTGTTAGCATTATTTAACAAAAGAAGCATCGTTTCTCACCTCTCACCCCTCTTTTCACTTACAGTTTATACAAATCACTGGCTGCAATGAGGTCCACCTTTTTCTCAGAGAGGATGCGTTCACAGCTTTCCAAGTCGGTAGGACGGATAATGACATGAGCCACGTCGCCATTGGCAAAAGAGTACATATACTCAATGAACACCCCACTATCCGACAGGAACTTCATCACTTTAGCGAGTGAGCCGCAGGTATTGGGGCACACAAAACCGATGACATTAGTAATCTTCACGGCAAAGTGGGCAGCTTTCAACACCTGATAGGCTTTGTCGGGATCGCTGACAATGCAGCGCAGGATACCGAAGTCTGAGTTGTCGGCAATACTCATGGCAGACAGGTTAATGCCTGCGGCACCCAATACGTCAGTCACCTCGGTCAATCGACCGGACTTGTTCTCGAGGAACACGGATAATTGTTTTGCTAACATAGATATAATTTACTATTTGACAATTTACTATTTGACAATTTATTTAATTATTGACAATTTGACAATTTATTTTTCAATGGATGCGGTAGCCACTTACAGTTTTCTGTTGTCAATGACACGCTTGGCCTTGCCTGTCGAACGTTCAATGCCCTTCGGCTCCACCAACTTCACTTTGAAGCCCAGACCGATGACGCTTCGCAGCTCAGCCTCCAACTTGCGTTGCAGTCCAACCATCGTTGCCATATCATCGGTGAAGAACTCCTCTTTCACCTCCACCTTCAGCTCGGAGGTGTCTGTATTATTAACACGATCGACTGTCAGCAGGAAGTGGGGTTCGAACTCAGGCAATTTCAGGATGACATCCTCAATCTGCGACGGGAACACGTTCACGCCACGGATAATCAGCATGTCGTCACAGCGACCCAGAATGCGGTCCATGCGCACCAAGGTACGTCCACACTGACATTTCTCATAATGCAATGCTGTCAGGTCGTGCGTCCGATAGCGTAGCAGCGGCATACCCTCTTTCGTCAGATGCGTGAAAGTCAGCTCACCCAACTGTCCTTCAGGCATCGGCTCGCCGGTTTCAGGATTCAGTATCTCGGGGTAGAAATAGTCTTCATTCAGGTGAGTGCCACACTGGTGTTCGCATTCATAGCCCACACCAGGTCCTGCAATTTCCGACAGTCCATAGATGTCATAGGCCTTAATGCCGAGTGTTGCCTCCAGCTTCTGGCGCATCTTCTCCGTCCAAGGCTCAGCACCGAAAGCACCGATACGCAACTTGAACTCATCCCTACTCCACTCACACTCCTGCATAGCCTCTCCGAGGAACATGGCATAGGACGGTGTGCAGCAAAGAATGGTCGTGCCGAAATCGTGCATCAGCGTCATTTGTTTCTGTGTGTTACCACTGGAAATAGGTATCACGCTGGCACCGATATTCGTTGCCCCGTCGTGTGCTCCCAAACCACCGGTAAACAGACCATAGCCATACGCCACCTGGAAAATATCATCTTTCGTGGCGCCATAGGCAGTAAATGCTCTCGAGATAGCTTCTGCCCACATGGACAAGTCCTTCCTCGTATAGAGCACCACCACCGGTTTTCCTGTCGTGCCACTGGAGGCGTGAATACGCACTATCTGCGACATCGGCACGGCAGCAAGTCCAAAGGGATAGTTGTCGCGTAAGTCGAGCTTATTGGTGAACGGCAACTTGGTGATATCGTCTATCGACTTGATATCACCAGGCTCCAGGCCCATTTCCTGAAACTTCTTACGATAGAACGGAGTATTGTGATACACATATTCCGCCATCTTACTCAGTCTTATGCTCTGAATCTCGCGTAATTGTTCGCGATCCATGCATTCTACGGTCTCATTCCAAATCATTGTCTTCATTCATTTGTTACGTTAGTATTTGTGTTGTCTGCAAAATTAGTAATAAATCGGCAAACTACAAAAGAAAATTGAAAATATTTTCAAAACGGCACGATGTTCAGGGTAAAACTATTGCAAGGTCAAGGCCATCAGCCCTATCCTGACGTCGGGAGCCAAAGGGCGGATGGAGAGCGACAGCAGTTTCTTGTCTGGATTGAGTCGCAGACACAGGCGATGCGCCCTACCCTCCTGAATCACAGGCCAGTTGTCGGGAGTGATGAGGGGAAGAATGTCGGCAGTACCGTCCTGATAGTGGGCAACGACAAAGGCCTTACTCTGATGAGGGTCGCGCTGCGGAACTTCACCAGTCAGCAAGAGCCAAGCTCGTGAGGCTTTGGTATGGAGTGGAACCGACAGGGTGTCAGTCGAGGACACATAAACGACGTTATTTCCTTGCTGGGACACCATAAACGGCACACCACGGACCACATACTCCTTATCTATCAGATATTCAGGGTCCATCTCGAAAGGAATGCTGTCCGTCAGCAGAGTCTGTAGCTGCTGGGGCTTGAAACGTTCTTCGAAAGAAGGTTCTTCAATACCTGGTGGGGTGATATGACTATCGGCACAGGAACTGACAAAGGTGACGTCGGGCAGACGGGAGGGTGCTTTCAGACGAATGGTCTGCCGCTGCTGATTGTTACCCTTTACTTCCACATACTGTCCCTGTCCGCTGTTCTGACGCAAAATGATCGTCACAGGACGCGAGAACCGCTGCGTCACCTCATAAACCAGCTCGCTGCCCTGCCGCTGGAACGTGTAGTCCAACTCCGGTGTGTGGATGGAGCAGTGGTCCCAGTTGTCAGGAAAAGAAGGATGCAAGACGCATTGTCCCTGACTCACGGCAGGCTGGATGCCCAGAAAATGATGCAGCAGCTCGTCGTACTCCTTGACGTTCTTCTTCTGGATGGCTGCCACAGACATCAGCCCTCCCTTTGCATTGATTTGCGGGTCGGGAGTGTTGAACACATAAGCTGACAACTGATGGCGCAGGCTGTCGTCTGCCTCGTCGGCATCGTGGATTCCCAATAGCGACAGCAAATAGTTATGCGTCATGTAGGACGGATGAGCAACCGTATTCTGCGCCGCTATGACCAGCGACACCAAGGCAGCGGACAAAAGAAGTATTGTACGTTTCATGCCGCAAAGGTAATCATTTTCTTTGTAACACGCAACAAGAAACACACAAAAAAGCCGATTGCCACAACGACAACCGGCTTCTTTATTATAATAATGTGTGCTCAGCTTACATCATGCCGCCCATACCTGGGGCACCGCCCATCGGCATGGCAGGCTCCTTCTCGGGCTTATCGCAGATAAGGCACTCGGTGGTCAGGAACATGCCGGCAATAGAAGCGGCATTCTCCAGTGCCACACGGGCAACCTTGGCGGGGTCAACGATACCAGCCTTGCGCAGGTCCTCGTACTCGTCGGTACGGGCATTGTAACCGAAGTCACCCTTACCCTCGCGGACTTTCTGAACAACGACAGCGCCCTCGCCACCGGCATTGATGACAATCTGGCGCAGCGGCTCCTCGATAGCACGCTCCACGATGTTGATACCTGTCTGCTCGTCAGCATTGGTACCCTTGACAGCCTTCAGTGCCTCCAGAGCACGGATATAAGTCGTACCACCACCGGCAACAACGCCTTCCTCGATGGCTGCACGGGTAGCGCAGAGTGCATCGTCAACACGGTCTTTCTTCTCCTTCATCTCTACCTCGCTGTTGGCACCGACATAAAGTACTGCTACGCCACCTGCCAATTTGGCAAGACGCTCCTGCAGCTTCTCCTTGTCGTAAGAAGAGGTGGTCAGCTCAATCTCCTTCTTAATCTGGGCGATACGGTCCTGAATGGCCTGCTTGTCACCGGCACCGTTGACAATCGTGGTGTTGTCCTTCGAGACTGTCACCTTGTCACAAGTACCCAGCATTTCGAGGGTAGCCTGCTCCAGTTTCAGACCCTTCTCCTCGCTGATGACGACACCACCGGTCAAGGTAGCGATATCCTCGAGCATAGCCTTACGACGGTCGCCGAAGCCAGGAGCCTTGACGGCACAAATCTTCAGACCGCCACGCAGACGGTTGACAACCAGCGTTGTCAGCGCCTCAGAGTCAACATCCTCGGCAATCACCAGCAGGGGACGACCACTCTCGGCAGCGGGCTGCAGGATGGGCAGGAAGTCCTTGATGTTGGAAATCTTCTTGTCGTAAATCAGGATATAGGGATTCTCCATGACACACTCCATCTTCTCTGAGTCTGTCACAAAGTAGCCAGACAGATAGCCACGGTCGAACTGCATACCCTCGACAACGCCGATGTGCGTATCGCGGCTCTTCGACTCCTCAATGGTAATGACACCGTCCTTGCTCACCTTGCGGAAAGCCTCTGCCAGCAGTTTACCGATTTCCTCATCATTATTGGCAGAAACGGTAGCCACCTGCTCAATCTTGTCATAGTTGTCATCTACCTTCTCGGCTTTCTCGGCGATGAAGTCAACAACAGCCTTGACGGCCTTGTCAATACCGCGCTTCAAGTCCATGGGGTTTGCACCGGCGGTCACATTCTTCAGACCCTCGGTGACGATAGCCTGTGTCAGGATGGTTGCTGTCGTCGTACCGTCACCGGCATCGTCGCCAGTCTTCGAGGCCACGCTCTTCACCAGCTGGGCACCAGTGTTCTCAAACTTGTCCTCCAACTCGATTTCCTTGGCAACGGTCACACCGTCCTTGGTAATCTGAGGAGCACCAAACTTCTTCTCAATCACAACGTTACGTCCCTTCGGGCCTAATGTAACCTTTACTGCATTAGCCAACTGGTCAACGCCCTGCTTCAGCAGGTCGCGAGCCTCAATATTGAATTTAATATCTTTTGCCATGATAATTTACAATTTGACAATTTACTATTTACTATTTATTTTTTTAATAATTGTACATCAGCGATTATCCAATAATTGCCAGCACGTCACTCTGACGCATCATCAGATACTTCTCGCCTTCGAATTCCAGCTCTGTGCCACTGTACTTGCCATACAGCACCTCATCGCCAGCCTTCAAAATCATCTCTTCGTCCTTCGTGCCCTGTCCTACGGCCTTAATGGTTCCGTGCAAGGGTTTTTCCTTAGCGGTGTCAGGAATAATGATGCCACCGATTTTCTCTTCTGCCGGTGCGGGCAATACCAACACGCGGTCTCCTAATGGTTTAATGTTCATAATGCTTTTATTTTTAAGTTTAAACGAAATTTTTTATCTCTTCTGATGACTATTATGCCAAAACCGTGCCAACTCTGCCAAACTGACACTTTGGCAGAACAAAATATAGAAAGAAAGCCCGTTAACTTGAAAAAAATAAAATAAATTTGGTATTTTGCTCACTTATTTGTACCTTTGCAACCATGAACTGAAAACCAGCCCCTGCGACAGAGGCATAGTGATCATACACATTATTAATATATTAATAGTTTTATCGATTTATGAAAAACTTTCTAAAGTATGTACTGGCTACCGTGACAGGTATTGTCTTGGTATTTGTAGTCTTGGGAATCTTGAGTGTCATCTCCCTGGTAGGACTGGCAGCGTCGAGTGCCTCTACGGTCAACGTTGAGGAGAATTCCGTGTTTACCCTCTCGCTAAACGGTGCAATGGAAGAACGGTCACAAGAGGACCCCTTTGCTATGTTTGCCGGCGATGATATGAACTCCATCGGACTGAACGACGCCATTGAAGCCATCAAGAAAGCCAAGGATAACGAAGATATTAAGGGTATCTACCTGGAGGCAGGCATCTTCATGGCAGACACTCCCGCTTCCCTGCATGCCCTCCGCGAGGCCCTGCTTGACTTCAAGAAGAGCGGTAAGTTTATTGTTGCCTATGGTGACCACTATACACAGGGTACTTACTATATCTGCAGCGTAGCTGACAAGGTGTTCCTCAATCCGCAGGGCATGGTCGATTGGCACGGACTGGCATCGACACCGTATTTCCTGAAGGACATGCTGGCAAAGTTTGGCGTGAAGGTTCAGTTGTCAAAGGTGGGCAAGTACAAGAGTGCTCCCGAAATGCTGACTGCCGACAAGATGAGCGACCCCAACCGCGAACAGGTATCAGCCTACATCAACGGCATCTGGAAGGTCATGCTGAGCGACGTCTCCAAGAGCCGCAAAATCAGCGTGGACTCGTTGAATGCCTACGCCGACCGCTACTTTGCGCTGTCCGACCAGAAAGACTTCGTCAGGACGAAGATGGTTGACAAGCTGCTCTATACCGACCAGGTGAAGGGTGAAATCAGAAAACTCCTGAAAATCGACCAGGACGCCACCATCAACCAGCTGACACTGGAAGACATGAAGGACGTCAAGGGCAAGAAGCAGGAGGGCGAGGAAGTGGCCGTCTATTATGCCGTTGGCGACATTGTTGACGTGGAGGGCAGTAGCATGACGGGCAGCGAACAGTCCATCGTCGGCAACAAGGTCAGCAAGGATCTCCGAAAGCTGATGGATGACGACAACGTCAAGGCCGTCGTGCTGCGCGTCAATTCTCCCGGTGGCTCTGCCTATGCTTCTGAGCAGATATGGCGTGCCGTGACACAGCTGAAGACCAAGAAGCCCGTCGTCGTTTCCATGGGCGGCTATGCTGCCTCTGGCGGCTATTACATCAGCTGTGCTGCCAACTATATCTACTCCGAGCCGACGACCATCACGGGCTCCATCGGCATCTTCGGCATGTTCCCCGATTTCAGCGGACTGCTGACCGAGAAGTTAGGCGTGAAGTTCGACGAGGTGAAGACCAACAAGCATGCTGCCTTCGGCACGATGGCCCGTCCTTTTAACGAGGAGGAGATGGCACTGCTCAACAACTATATCGACCGTGGCTACAAGCTGTTCCGCCAGCGTGTTGCCGATGGGCGCCACCAGAAGGTGGAAGCCATCGAAGAGGTGGCCCAGGGACGCGTCTGGTTAGGAACCGACGCACTGCCTATCAAGCTCGTCGATGCCATTGGTTCGCTGGACGATGCCGTTGCCAAGGCTGCCAAATTGGCAAAACTGGACGAGTATCACACCGAGGCTTATCCCGCACAGGCCAGCTGGTTTGAGAGTCTCTTGGAGAAGACCTCTAAGGGCAGCTATCTCGACGACGAGATGCGCGAGACGTTGGGAACACTCTATGAACCCATGATGTATCTGAAGAACCTCAACAAGCAGGCTGCCATCCAGGCTCGTCTGCCCTACTTCCTCACGATCGAATAAAAAAAACATCGCTTCAAAAAGGCTCTGTATAAAAATGGAAGGCGACTTCATCAAAATCAACCAATGGCTCCTGCCGTTGAGCAAGCTGTATGGCTTTGCCGTCAGCCTGCGCAACACGATGTTCAACATCGGGTTGCTGAAAAGTCGTGCCTTCGACATACCGGTCATCTCGGTGGGTAACATCACGGTAGGAGGTACCGGCAAGACGCCCCATGTGGAATACCTCATCAGACTGCTGCACGACACTTTCCACGTGGCTGTTCTCAGCCGGGGCTACAAGCGTGCCAGCAAGGGCTACATCAAAGCCACGCCCCAATCGACGATGCCCGAGATTGGTGACGAGCCTTACCAGATGAAGCAGAAATTCCCCGACATCACGGTGGCTGTTGACAAAGACCGCTGCCACGGCATAGAACAGCTCATGGCTGACGAGCAGCAGCTGGACGTCGTCCTGCTGGACGATGCCTTCCAGCACCGCTATGTCAAGCCTGGCATCAACATTCTGTTGGTAGATTACCACCGGCTCATCATCTACGACGAGCTGCTGCCGGCAGGACGCCTTCGTGAACCCCTGGAGGGAAAAGACCGTGCCGACATTGTCATCATCACCAAGTGTCCCAAGGACCTCAAGCCCATGGAGTACCGCGTGGTCACCAAGGCCATGAATCTCTATCCCTATCAGCAGCTATACTTCACCACCATCGACTACGACAGGCTGCGACCTGTCTTCCACCGCGAACAGGCGGAGAAAGAACTGCACGAGCTGGCTGATGTGCATGTCCTGCTACTGACGGGCATCGGTTCTCCCGAACAGGTGCAGCACGACCTCCAGCCCTATGCGCCACACCTCGCTACACTGACCTTTGCCGACCACCACGTGTTCAACGACAAGGACGTGCAGCTCATCAATGAAACCTTTGAAGCACTACCCTCGCCCAGCATCATCGTCACTACCGAGAAAGATGCCACCCGACTGCAGGAAGCAGAAGGACTGAGCGAGCATGTACGCGCGAACCTTTTTATCTTACCAATACGCATCTGCTTCATGCAGGAGCAGGGCGAAAGTTTTAACAATTATATTATTAACTATGTACACAAAAATTCAAGAAACAGCATCCTGGTTAAAGCAAAGGATGACAACAAGCCCCAAGACAGCCATCGTGCTGGGAACAGGCCTCGGACAATTAGCTTCAGAAATTACTGATAAGACGGTCATTCCGTACAGTGAGATTCCCAACTTCCCCGTCTCCACGGTCGAAGGTCATGCCGGTGCGCTCATCTTCGGCAAGCTCGGCGGCGTGGATATCATGGCCATGCAGGGACGCTTCCACTACTACGAAGGCTATAGCATGAAGGAAGTGACGTTCCCCGTTCGCGTCATGTACGAACTGGGCATCAAGACGCTCTTCGTGTCTAATGCTGCCGGTGGCATGAACCCCGCCTTTAAGATTGGCGACCTCATGGTCATCACCGACCATATCAACTTCTTCCCCGAGCATCCGCTGCGTGGCAAGAACTTCCCCACCGGTCCCCGCTTCCCGGACATGCACGAAGCCTACGACCACGAGCTCATCAACCTGGCAACACAGATTGCCAAGGAAAAGAAAATCCGCCTGGTCTATGGCGTGTATATCGGCACCACCGGTCCTACCTTTGAGACGCCTGCCGAGTACAAGATGTATCGCACCTTAGGAGGTGACACCGTCGGCATGTCCACCGTTCCCGAAGTCATCGTTGCCCACCACTGCGGCATCCGCACCTTCGGCATCAGCGTCGTCACCGACCTGGGCGGTTTCGACAATCCCGTAGAGGTCAGCCACGAGGAGGTTCAGGAGGCTGCCGACAAGGCTCAGCCGCTGATGACGGAAATCATGCGCGAGATGATTATCCGCTCCGAGGCCGTTGAAAGCTCCTCGAAAGTAAAATTCAATACCGAACACCCCACAGAAGAATGGAAATCCAAAAAATAGGAGAATTCGGCTTGATAGACCGTCTGACAAAAGACATCAAGCCACAAAACACTTCAACAAAGTACGGCGTAGGCGATGACTGCGCCGTACTTCACTATCCTGACAGCGAGGTACTCGTCACCACCGACATGCTGATGGAAGGCGTACACTTCGACCTCACCTACATCGACCTGCAGCACCTCGGCTGGAAGGCCGCCATGGTCAACATCAGCGACATCTTCGCCATGAACGGCACGCCCCGTCAGCTCACCGTCTCGTTAGCCCTCAGCAAGCGCTTCAGCGTGGAAGACGTCGAACAGTTCTACGACGGACTGCGCATGGCGTGCGACAAGTGGAACGTCGATATCGTCGGCGGCGACACCACCAGCAGCTATACCGGTCTGGCCATCAGCATCACCTGCATAGGCGAAGCCCGCAAGGAAGACATCGTCTATCGCAATGGCGCCCGCGAGACCGACCTCATCTGCGTCAGCGGCGACCTCGGCGCTGCCTATATGGGCTTGCAACTGCTGGAACGCGAGAAAGCCGTCTATTACCAAATGGTGGACGAAGCCAAGCGCAAGCACGCTGTTAGCGGTTCCGCCGCCAACACAGCGTCCGGCGGTTCACCCGCCGGAAATATCCCCGACTTCCAACCCGATTTTGCTGGCAAGGAGTACCTCCTCCAGCGCCAGCTGAAGACTGAGGCCCGCGGCGACATCATTCAGAAGCTCCGCGAGGCAGGCATCCGCCCCACCTCGATGATGGACATCTCCGACGGTCTCAGCAGCGAGCTGATGCACATCTGCAAGCAGAGCCACGTCGGCTGCCGCATCTTCGAGAAGCAGATACCCATCGACTACCAGACGGCAGTCATGGCAGAAGAACTGAATATGAATGTCACCACCTGTGCGCTGAATGGCGGCGAGGACTACGAGCTGCTCTTCACCGTTCCCATTGGCGACCACGAAAAGATACAGGCATTGGACGATGTCAAGCTCATCGGCCACATCACCAAGGAGTCCTTGGGTCACGTCCTCGTCACCCGCGACGACCAGGAATTCGAGCTGAAGGCACAAGGATGGAATCCGCTATAGGCTATTCCGTTGACTTATGAAATAAACAAATGTGGAGCGACTTCTCAGCACTCCACATTTTTTTTCATTATTAATTCTTCATTTAAAGAAAAAAGAGCCCCGTCGGGGGCTCTTTTCTCTTTTACGGCTGCGGCTCAGGTTTGCTCTCCGCCGACTCGTGCTTCAAGTCCTCAGCCCACATGAAGTTAGCCTTCTGGTAGAGCTGCTTCGCCGTCAGGTTCTTAGAGTCCGACTGGTCGGGCAGGAAGCGCACACGCAGACCCTTGATGTTCTTCGTCACGCTGAAGTCCTCCAGCTTTGCAGCACCGCCCTTGGCGTTCTGTGCCGACAGGTAGAACGTGCCCAGACCGTCCAGCTTCACCTTCTTCGAGTCGAGCAGCTGCTCCAGGATGCACTTCTCAGCCTTCTTCAGCACACCCTCCACAATGTCCTCCGTATAGGGAGAACCGTGCTCCGCAATGTGCTGTGCCAGCATCTCCGTGTCCATCGTCTCCGTGTGGACCACACGACCGAAATGGCGTCCGAAGACAGGCGACTGGTCGTTCGTAACCTTGTAGATGTCATAAATTACTTTTGCCATAATCTAAATCCTTTCTTTTGTTAAGATAATTGATAATAAGTTACTGAACACTTTGTCTCGGGTCAGAAAGGGCTTTAACGGTGCACCAAATCTATATTTATCACCCTCCTCCCTCAGAGAATTCCATCCTCTTGTATTCATCTACAAAGGTACAAATTTTTCCCGACATATCCAAACATTTCCCCCACTTTTTTCACTCAAAAACCACATTTATTTTCTCACTGGCGAGGCCCTTTCTCTCACTGCTGAGCCCCCTTCTCTCACCGAGTGCGGACTATGCGCACTCGTCGTCCGGACCGTCCGCACTGAGGGTGCGGACGGCCCGCAATGAGAGCGTAAGGTATCGTCACTTACGGAAAACACCATTCTGAATGCGCTTAACGAGGTGGAACTTGTTGACGAACTCACCCATGTAGCGCTCGGCAGTCTTAGGCGGAATGTTCAGTTGCAAAGCTGCTTCCTTCCAGATTTCCGCCGTAAAGTCGTCGGGCAAGGAGGTCAGGAACTGACGCTGGCGATCGGGCATCTTGACTCCGGGGGCTACCACCGGCTTTTGGTCGTGTACCAATACATTGTTATATACGTGGCACGTGTGGTCGATGAGTGTATTGGCGATAGTCAGTGCTGTCTGGAAATCCTGATCGGTGCACACCAGCACCTGTGACAAGGGTTCGAACATGGGTTCATTGTCGGCACAGCGTAGGACCGTGAGCACCATGGCGAGACGGAACGTTGACAGACCCAGTCTGAAGACATAGGCTGACAGTTCACGGCCATTCATGCCTATCTGCTCGTCATACAACGGGCGGAAGAATTCGTTGAACAGCTGCTTTTGGGCGTCGCTAAATGCAAACTCCAAGGGCTTGTCTGCCCGCTGCTGTAGGGCGTGGTAAAGCTTCAGGAAACGCTGTCCTATTTTTAGCATGTCTTCCGCGAGCGGCTTGTTGTCGTTTCCGAAGGGGTTTTTCCAGCCTGCACTGCCACGCAAACAGTAGAACAGGAAGCGGTTGGCCAGTCCGTTCTCCTCCTGATTGGACGGCAGCAGCAACGGTATCTGTCCTGGTGTACACGTCAAGAGCGCTGCTAAGCGAGGGTGCTCGATGACCACGCGCAAGTTGTCATTCTTGCGTCTTAACGTTAAACGCTCATGATGGAAGGCCTTACGCAACAGGTCGCTCCACTGTCCCCACTCCTGTGTCAGTACCGCTGCAACGGTGTCAGCCTCAGACTCGAAAATGATGCCGCTACCGCCATTGGCCTGCAGGTCTTCATAGACGACTGATGCCGACGAGTTGCCTGCGATGAACAGCGAACGGCTTTTCGGCTCCTTAGGCTCGGGGGTGTTCTTGCGCTGTTTGGGGTCCATAGCCAGCCAGGCGTTGTGCTGACTCTCGTACTCCTCCTGTTCTTTTCTTGCTTGGGCGGCAATCTCCCACTCGACAGGCATCAGCAGTTGGAGACAAGCCTTCACGGCACCTTTGTTGGCCACACCCGAAGGTGCATTAAGAATGGCATACAGAGGCGGTTCCACCATGTCACTATGATAGAGGCCTTTGACATTGGGAATAGCTCCCGACCAGGCTATCAGGGCAGCCAGCACCACCTTGTCCTTACTCTCGGCGTCGTTCTGCGTGGCCATCACGTCACGTATCAAGGAACACTGCTGGGCTTCGTCCATTCTGTCCGAAAAAGTTTCGCTGAAAAGGAGTCCTTACTCGTCATCGTCTGCTGTTTCAGTGGCTGCCGACGGCTGAGAATTCCTCAAAACCCTCATTCCCTCACTGCTGTCCTGTGTTTTCTGTTCAGCAGGAGGAACATGGCTTCCTGAAAATACAACTCCTTTATTATTAATAAGATGATGCTTTTCAGAACCGTCCTTATCGGTACCATCAACGTTTTCTGAGGAGCCGTGAGGATTTGAGGATATTGAGGGAAACGCCCTACCAATAGCCGACAAATCGACCCCGGCATCCTGCGCCATTTTGTAAAAAGAAGCAATAGTCGTACGACCGTCGTTCTTCGACAGACACTCCTGCCACTTCTTCTCACAGTCAGCCTCCTTGTACTTCGCCGACTGAGCACACAGCTCATGATAGATGCCCCTACCCTGCTCGCCCAGTCCGTTAGCCAAGGCAAAGCCCAGTTGCAGGTAGTCGTCGTACGACTCCGCAATGTTGGCACCCAGCCGTAGCAGCTCGTCCACCGTAGCACGAGCCTTGGCCAGCTCCACATCCAGTGTGGAGCCGCCGTCGGCATGGCCGTTATTCACATGAGGAGCCGTCATCTTGGCATCCCCGTTATCGCTCACGTTGTTGGCGCTATTGTTTGCCCACGCCAGAGGGTCGAAAGATTTTGTCTGGTTCATTGTTGATAAAAAGCTTAGAAAAATTCAATTAAATCCGTTCTCAGATAAGCCTCAGGGTCATGGCTAAGATAGCAGGCCCTCGACGGGTTCTGACACTGCTTGTCCACCTGCTTGTCCGTCAACCCGTAGGTCGCCATCAAGTAGTTGCGCACCGCCGTGAACCACGTCTTGTGGTCACATCGCGTCAGGTCAATCGGGATAAACCATTTCAACCCGTTGCCCCGAGGCGATGTAAACAGCAGCAGCGTCGAGAAGCAAGCATCGTCAATCAGCCGTTGCTTCAGCTCCCCTACCCGTTCGCCCAACTCGTCGAGATCCATACACAGAATCCCAGAGTGACGTACGAGCGACTGGTCGCTGCAGTAGCTGAACACGCCGCTGGGCGTCACATAGTCCAGGTGCTGCCCCTTGAACATCCGCTGCGTCTCGTGACTTTCCGTCTGGCGCAACCGTTCCGTTTCCAAGCGGTAGCGATTGGTACGAACCATCTGATACACCTCGAACAGACTGACCGGCATTGCCTCCGGTCGTTTATTTGTAATCGGATGCCTGAAAAACGACATCCTTGCCTCCTTTGCATTCCATACATCGGTGGCATTGCAGCCTTGCGGCTGGTTGTTGTTTGAGTAACCTTCCATACTATACGAACATTATATTGTATGAGGTTTACCCGCTCGCACCACGGACTTCGATATAGCGGTTATCGTTTTCCTCTTGTCCGTCACCTGTCCCGTGCTCAGTTTATAACGACAGGCTGTCGATATCTGAGTACGAAGGTACAAAGAAGTAGCCAACCTCCCAAAGAAGTTGGAAAACAAAAACATTCCACTCTGAATGTTGGAATGGAATGTTGGAAAAGAATAATTATAATGAACGTTATTTTGCCAATCCTAATCGCAAAAGTCGAATTTTCATCGCCTCCAAAGAGACACCCATCTTACGAGAGAGAGGACCTACTATCCGCTGATAAATACCAACCGATTTTGCATCACAATCAAGGATCAAAGGACGTATATCACCAGGGCCAAATTCCTTATGCCAGTAGATTTCATAAAGAGGCTTAACCAATCGTGCAGGCATAAGAAGGCATGATGCAAAAATATTAGCTTGTTTTTCCAGCAAACGCTGGTGATACGAACTTAAAGACATAGTAGAGGAAGTGTCTGAAAATGATGAAACATTTAGTTTCCCATGCAAAACATCATGCCCCAATTCATGCCCCATAGAAAAGCGTTCACGAGGGGAAAATGTCTCCACTCGTGTGTTGAGATACACAATTCTATTAGTCAAATCAATATAGGCCAATTCATGTAAGTCCGAGAGATTCTTCCGAACAACTTTCAATTGGCGTTGATTAGCGATTTGAAATGGGGCAATGATACATTTAGGCACATCATGTCGATGGTAGTCAAAGTTAACCAACAGACTTTCATAAAAAGAAACATCGTTTTGTATCAATGTAAGAGTAGCTTCTTCTATCTCCTCATCCGACAAATCAGGAACCACATGAAGATTGCTGTCATTCACTTCCACATTATAAAACTTCAGCTCCTCTGCTAATGAATTCGTATAATGGCCCATATCACGAATAATCAGAGGAACCACCATTCCCTTTGTTTCCTTCATCATACGCTTGTATTCAAAACTCACAGAATGTGTCTCCTGGGAGCGAGGTAAAATGAAACTATGCTCATTTAACTGCTGATTGGGATTAATACGTATCAGTCCCACCTGCCTGTCGTCTGCCGTACTAATGGTATGATTATCATAACCATAGGGAGACGCAATATACAATTTAATCCTCCTGTCGTTCATGTATCGTGATGCTAATTGTAGAACCATATTATCATCCACTCTCTCATCTACACATTCATAGACAATAATGTGAGACGGACGATCTTGGTCATAAAAATCCTGTGAGACAAATTGTTCTACAGAGAATGTTGACGTATAATTACAATAAGTAGGTCGCTCACACACCTTAGCATATTTATGCGTATTGACACTAGTTTGAAGATAAGTCCGTAATAGCTGCTCGATAGAATTCGTCCCATTTGTCGAAGATGAGTTCATATCCTGATCTTGCATATCAAATAGTGTATTGAGATCCTCAAAATAAGTAACAAGCGGGTGCCATTTGTCAAGTCTTTCAAACGTCTCTAGCTCGTTTCTGTAATCAAACTTGTCCATGTTATATTTTAAAGACTTTGGGGTAGAATTCTTCGATACCGCATTGGGGCACAACTTTATTAGTATCTCACCAAATTTCTCACGACCCACATTGTTTTTGAGGATGCCGCGTTTTTTACTGACAAACCTAACCAACTCCCAATAACCTAAGCCTTTTTTGGAAACCCATTTTCCTACTTCCCCATTAACACACGCCACCCATGAGTCTAGTTCCATAGGTTGCTTGAAATACTTAAAGAATTCTTCGTTATACATATACCTTAAAATAAATAATACCTTACAGCACCCTCTGTGCTGCTTTTGCCTACAAAATTACTACAACTTTTTGATTTCTCCAAACATTCACCTACAAAATAATCGGTAAAATTCGTTAACAAAAAAGTAGCCCATATTTATTGCTGAAAGCATAAATATGGGCTAACCTATATTATCATCGACTATCGTTCTAGCAGTCGAGTTATTATGACAATAAAGAAATCTGCCAACACGTGCTGACATGTTGGCAGAAATGGTTTTTCAATAGTACACAAAAAGTCCCTTTCGTATACACGGAGTAAGCAAGTCACGATATATCAGCGGAGACAGCGTAAGACAGACGCTGCCGTAAAGCGTGTGGTTGAATACGTGAGGCAGGGATGATGTCCTGCCCTAAAGACTATATATAATCAGGTGAGCGCAGGTCTATGCCGTATTCGAGGAGTTTTTCTTCGAGGAATGATATACGTACCTTTAATCGGTTTGCCTCTCTCCTCATTTGTACAAATTCTTCGTTTTTCTTCTCGAATTGATGTTTCTTTAGAGATAGCAATCCTTTGTACTCTTCAATATTCTGCTCCAATTGTTTCAGATACGCAACTAACTTCTCGTTGTCTTCGTATAATTTCCGATAGCCTTGGATGATATACAGCATCCTGCGCTCATAGGGGATGTCGTCTTGTGGACGGCGATGATAGTTCTGATTCTCCATAATAGTATATTTTACGTCTTTCTTAATGCCTTTATTTCCTGATACACGATGCCATCAGGCATAAGGATGCCAGTACGGTCGAGTATTTCCCTACAAAAAGGAGCGGTTCTTTCCGTGTATACTAATTAGAATATTACCCTCAGTTTTGTATGTACTGCATAGCTATAACGGGAATTACTTGTTATTGGACTTTTTACATGGAAAGACACTTTATAAACAATTTCCTCTTCCTTTATCTTATCCAAGTCAAACATAGGCATTGGACTTCCTTCGTTATATATTGAAGGCTGAACAGATACGGTTGAACTCTGTCCTGGTTCTATCTTTCCATTGCCCTTGAAATCTATCCAACTTAAGCCGTTCAAAAGCGCGCTACGACGGTCTATCTTAAATTGTTTCCAATCAACATCAATCGACTTATCACTTGTATTGGTAATAGTTACATCCATACTTTGACAATCCTTCCTGATGGTGAAGTTTACGTCAAATAAATCGTTGTCTGGTTCTTCTTTGGATAGCCAGTACAGACGATATATCTTATCATCACCCTGCATGGTAATATCGCTGACTGCATCAGGATTCTTAATTATTGCCTTTTGATATGCCAATTCAGCCTCTTCATTAGAAAGCCTCTTCTTGAATTTTGGAACAGGATTTTCTTTGTGTTCTTTTTTAGGCAAATATTGTTTTAGAACTTTTTTATGTTTCTTTACTACTGCAGGATTTGTTTTAGACATTTCTTCGTATCGCCTCCTTTCTAACCTTGGCTCAATGATTAAGAAATACACGATAAGACCAATTATTATGAATATAGGAATAGCTATACCTAACCACCCGAACATTTCATAAAGAACCCTTCCGACTAAATAGATGATACAAAGCCATATCACAACTTTTGCCCATCCAAAAGAGTCATACATTACTTTAAGATATACTAACCACATTTTGAAATTAAAACATATGGTTTAACAGGGACCTCTTTGAGTAATTTCACTTTAACAAGCACACTTTGTGTATCATTGGTTCTCGATTAATCATCCCACAAATCGCTATCGCCTACACTACCATCACGATAACCGTCACCATCCTTGTCCGCTGCATCCCTATCCCAAATATGGGAGTCGTGAGTGTCGTTGTACGGAATATTCTTGCGCCAGGCATCAGGTTCATACTGATGATCGAATAGTCCATTTTTTTTAGGTTTGTCATCAAAGAATCCCATAGGCATCACGGTTTTAGGGGTTAAACAATTATCTATTTATCTTTTATTTTTTCCAAATAAGTCCGAGTGGGTTCCTGTTCGATAGAGTGAGACAACCTTAATTGCATCTTTCTTCTTGTAAATGAGCAACCAATCAGGATTGATATGACACTCTCTATATCCTTTATAGATACCTGTTAGATTGTGATCATGGCATTTCTCAGGCAAATCCTTTCCTTCCTGAAGCATGTCTGTAATATCTACAAGTTCCTGCATATTTAGCCCTCGACGTTTGGCCAATTTTAAGTCTTTCAGAAACTTACCGCCATACTCGAGTTCATACTTCTTTTGATTCATATCAAAGCCAAAAGTTCGTTCATGTCCTTACAACGCTTCACGTTGCCACTCTCCACGTCATGTATAGCCTGCATCGTCTCATCGTTAAGATAAGCCCCACTTTCAGGATCATACAAATTATCCGCAGACTTGGCCTCAGATACAGTCCAGCCCATACGCTTGCCTAATTGCTTGATAAAAGCCATGTCAGTCCGAGGCATATTGATGTTTATATTTACAGGAGTTGCCATAGGTCATCATTATATTTGTTTTCGCACCTTTTCGGTGGCAAAGTTACAAAAAATCCTCACAACTTCCAAAGAAATCGCGGGAAAATATTTCGAGCGGGAATCTATTCCGCAGCCTTGTTAGCTTCCAGCGCATACTGGCGGGGCGTTTGTCCCGTGAGTTTGATAAAGGCACGGCGGAAGGTGGAGATGGAGGCAAAACCACTCTTCTCGGCAACATAGTCTAAAGTGAACTCTGAATGCTCCCTCAGCATCGGCAGGCTGACGCACTCCAGGCGCAGCTGGTTGACGTAGTCGTAAAAGGTCTGGCCACGCACTTGACTGAGGTAGTTGCTGACGTAAGTGCGATTGGTGTTGAGCTCTCGCGCCAAGTCGGCGAGCGTCAGGTTCTTATTCAGATAGAGCTGCCGTTCCTCCATCACCTGCTCCAGCATTCCCTTCTCTATCACGTGAACATTGTTTTTCTTCTCGTCGGTATCACGATCGGCTAACTGCCCGACAGCGATAGGGCTGAAGTCCCAACTGTAGTATAACACCAAGCACCACAGGGCAAGGGTGGATAGGTAATATACAATGTCAACCGCCACGGTTGCGTAGAGCGACGTAAACAGCCACAACAGCTGGCTAACAATAGAAAAGAAGAACACGGGCTTCATCCACGCGACATCGATGCGGTCGATATTGGAGAAGTTCTCGCGGACGTACCTGATATATCGGCGTGCCTTCACCCACCCTATGCCTACGATGGTCCAGGCATAGCACCAGAGAAATGCCGAATAGGCATATATCACCTTCTGGACAGGCCATATCATATATAATAAGGTGAAGAGCGCAAAGGGTAATGCCAACAGTGAGAGTCGGAACAGTGTGATCCATCGGGGCATGACGACCTCGAAGACAAGCACGGTATATCCCAGTGCGCCCCAAGCGTCAATGACCATGATCCAGTCCAGCACGTGCTGTGTGTACATTCCGGGGAAGGTCAGGACGATGTCCTTCAGGTTGGACAATGCCCACATCACCATAATCCACCCCAACACGGTCTGGAATCGCGTTCTGTCCTTCCGCCAAAACAGAATGTGTATGGCAAAGATGGCAAAGAACGCCGTCGAGGCGCCTATCAAGAGTGCCGATATGTTCATGTAGTCTGTCATTGCTCTGCAAAGGTAACACTTTTTTACGAAAAGCACCACATTTTTGGGCGTCATCGGGTAAAAATTTACGCTTTGACACCCGAAATTGTTCAAATGAACGAAAGTGGTTCAAGAAAAAAGGCCACCGTTGAAGGTTTTTGTCTATCTTTGCACACAAATCATTCAGTATATCTATATCAATAATGTATTAACGCAAAATTGTCCCAAATGAGTAATTTATTATAAAACCTAAATCAACTTATTATGAAAAAACATCGACTACTCATTACCTTGCTGCTCGTCGCTGTGGCAGCACAGACAACACTGGCTGACGAAATCAAGATAGTAGGTCAGAACGTACAGAACTTCTTCTATTCGCTGGACAGAGGCAGAACCAAGAATAATGGCGTGTCTATCAGCAACTACAGCACCGTAGCAGGCCGTACCGCCAAGCTTAACGCCATCATCAACGCCCTGTCTCAGTATCATGCCGACATCTATGCCTTCAACGAAATTGAGGTCAAGGTGGCTGGCAACGCAGCCAATGAGGATGCCCTTGTGCTGTTGGCCCAGGCCATGAGCACGAAGACGGGCAAGAGCTATGTGGCTGTGGCTGACGACCAGACTTACGACCTGAATAGCGACCTCGATGGTGCTATCCGCTCTGGTTTCATCTACAACAGTGCAACGATAGAGACAGTGGGCGAAAACGTATCCACCGCGATAGGCTATACCAATATCTATCCGGCTATGATGCGTATGCAGGTCTTTAAGAGCAAGGCTTCCGGCGAGATGTTTACCCTGAGCATGAACCACTTCAAGGCCAGCACCAGCGCAGACGTCACCGAGGACATCCAGAAGCGTGAAGGCAACTCCATCTCGCTGCTGAAGGGTCTTGACCAGGCAACCATCGACCCCGATATTCTTGTCTTGGGCGACCTGAACAGTGAGGTAGGGGAGCAGTGCCTGAACAACCTGGTGGATGCCGGCTATGAGGAACAGATTCTCAAGCGTCACCCCACGGACGTCAGCCACTGGTATAATTATATCGGCAACCTCATTGACCACACCTTCGCCAACAGCACGATGGCTGCCCAGGTCACCGATGCCCGCATCGAGTACGTGGCCAACAAGCATTCTGTAGGCAATAATGCCTACTCCGACCACGACCCTTATCTGATAACCCTTAACTTGAACTCGCAGCCTGCGGCAAAGTATGGCTTTAAGAAGGCAACGTCATTCTCCACCGGTGTACGTTACCTTTTCGTCGTGCCTGTTAATGGACTGCAGGTTGCTGACCACATACCTACCACAGGCAAGTACTACGGGAATCATTCATTCATCAGTGTTTCTGAAAACGATGGCATCATAGCGATGGACGATTTGAAGTCTTCCTATATCTTCGAGGATAAAGGCGATGGCTATTATTATATGAAAGATTATTACGGCCGTTACAATTATCAAAGCGGAACTTATACTACCACTACTACAGGTGACAAACAATACGTCATCTCGTCCAATTGCAAATTCAACGTCATCAAGCAAGACGATGGCACCTTTAAGATTCTGAACGAAACAACCGGTTATTATCTTTTGTCCAGGACCAGTGACAGTAATTTCTCATGGCATAATTGGGCAACTCTCTATTCCGGCCAATACATTCCCTGGCTTTACGAGTACGACCCCTCAATTATTACCGGCATCGAGACTGTCAGCACTCGCTACACCCAGCCTACGATGACCCGCAAGGTCATGCTGAACGGACGCTTGGTTATCGTCACTCCTGATGGCAGCCGCTACAACCTGCAGGGCATAGAGCTACGATAACAATACAAGAGACAAGTATTATTTAACCTAAAGAAGTACTATTATGAAGAAAAAGATTTTATGGATGAGTTTTGTGCTGATGGCACTTTTCTGTGCTCCAACCCAAACACAAGCACAAGGTTTCTTAGGCAAGCTGAGCAAAGGACTGGACAAAGCCAGCAAAATTCTTGACGCAGCGAGCGACAAGCCTCAGGAAGGCAGTCAGCAGCTCAGCGGTCAGGATGTCAAACAGAACAATGGTGTTTCAATCGCCAATCCGATTAGTGCTGCCATGGAAGTTGAGCTTGTAAAGGCCATCGGCCGGAGCACCAGTGAGAACTTTGGCAACGTAGAACTGGTGCTTCGCATTAAAGTGAAAGCTGCTGAGAACAGCATTGCACTTGGCGGCAGCTGGGGACAGGGGAAAACCCAGGCATTCGATGCCGACGGCAATGTCTATAAGATGGATAAGCCCAGTGTGTCAGACAGATACGACGTGACAGAGGGACTACCCATAAAGATTACGTGCAACCCGTTCCTTAAAGTACGCAAGACTGAAAAATTTGCTGTGGTGAAGATGGTTGCCAAGTGTGGTGACGCCAGTGGTGAGATAACCATGAAGGATGTACCCATTGAATGGGATCCGACAGATGAATAAGGGTAAACACAATCATTCAATACTATCAATAACATGACAACTATGAAAAAAACAAGAAATCTTTTGCTCACTGGTGCGATAGCACTTGTAGCCGGTGTGTTCTCCGCTTGCGGAGGTGGTAGTGGCGCTGCAAGCAATGTTCCTACCGACGGACTGTTAGGCGAGCTACCTGCTGTAGCAGCCAAGTACCTGCCTGAAATCAACGAGTTACAGGAACAGCGCTGGCACTCCGCCAGCGAAGAAAACCGCGAGAAGATTGCCAAGAAGGAAGATGCCCTGAAGGCGGAATGGAATGAAGCTATCAAGGCCGTTCCTTCACTCGAAGGCGTTGAGATTCCTCTGGAGGCTGCCGAGGGTATGCCTATCCGTCCCGAAGGAAACCTGAAGATTACGCTCGTCACCATCAAGGACGACGATGTAAGCATCAAGGCAGAGTCAACGTCGGTAGTTACTGCTGAAACTCCCTGCACCGACTGGAACCATTTCCGCATGGTAGCTTTCGACAGCGACGGCAACGCACTACTTCTAAACGGGGGCACGGCATGTTCTGGCATCAGCGATAAAGACACCAACTGGAAAGGCCTTAATGCCTCGTACAAGGAAGGCGCAAAAGGCAAGACCATGTTTGTCACCTCTACCTCAAAAGGCACTATCTGGAAGAACCCCGAGGGCTGGGCAAAGCTGGCCAAGGTGGTCATCATGGATGCAAGAAGCGATGCCTACAAGCAGCTTGAAGAGCAGGTAAAGGCCGCCGCCAAGAAGTAAGAGTAAGAGAAAGAGAAATATTATTCTATGTGTGTGTAAAAGGGGCGCCCTGACAACTGTCGGGGGCTCCTTTTTGGGTGTCTTGACGACTTTTTTAGGGCATGAAACAAAAATAATCGGCTAAAAGTTTGGTGGATTGATTTTTTTGTCGTACCTTTGCACCCGCAAACGAAAGGAATGCAGTGATCTAACAGAACTATGGTGCCTTAGCTCAGTTGGTAGAGCATCGGACTGAAAATCCGTGTGTCCCCGGTTCGATTCCTGGAGGTACCACTCCTCCTTTCATTATGAAACCGCTGTCTTTGAGATTTCTCAAGCAGCGGTTTTTTGGTATTACAATACGAATGGGTAGAAGGGATATAAAAACTAAATAACGTACAAGGACATGATGAACAACATGAAATACTGGATGATAGTCGCTGCGCTGATGGGCAGCATGACTTCGGTGAAAGCCCAGAGCAGCCCTTCCTCGGAAGAGGCTTCCGGCTCAGCAAACAAGATAGAGATTGGTCTCGGTGCCGATGTCGTCAGCCAATATATCTGGCGCGGTATGGAACTCGGTCATCCCTCGCTGCAGCCTCAGCTCTCTGCCGCCTGGAAGGGACTGAGCCTGTCGGCATGGGGAAACATCGGACTGACGAATAACAATGACGCCCGGGAGTTGGACCTGACGCTCTCCTACTCCATCGGTGGACTGTCGGTAGGTGTCAACGACTATTGGGCGGACGGATTTGACACGCGGTACTTCTACTACAAGCACCCGGACACAGGACATTCGTTCGAAGGGTTTGTGGCTTACGACTTCGACATCCTGAACGTTTCGTGGCAGACATTCTTTGCCGGCTACGACCACATGCTGGAAAGCGACCGACGAGCCTACAGCTCTTATTTTGAAGTGGGTGCGCCCTTCCGCCTTGCCACTTGCGAATGGCGCGCTGCAGCAGGCTTCGTGCCCTGGAAGTCGGACTACTACTCAACGACGGGATTTGCCGTGACGAACCTGTCACTACGTGCCATGAAAGAGGTCAAGATTACGGACTCTTTCTCACTGCCTCTGTTTGGCGAGCTCATCGCCAACCCCTGCCATCAAAACATGTATCTTGTCTTCGGCTTCACGGTGAAGGCACTATAAGCGCTTGGAAGAATACGACAGCGCTGCACCAATGGCTGTGCAGAACTCTGCATACTCGGGTATGTGGAAACGCACCTTATAGAATTTCTCGAGCATGGGATAGATGTCCTTGCACTGCGGCCACAGCGTGAGGTTGCCTATCAGCACGAAGTCCTTGATGCCACTGTTCAGGGCTGACAGGATGGCAGCAGAACCAATGGCCTGCAACACCATATAGACAATGCCCAAGGCGATGTCTTCCTTCGGAGCATCGTACTGGGCCTTGGAGAACAACGATGCCGTAGCGTCCATGGGCAGTCCCGGCAGCGGATGCTTGGAGATGTCGCCAATGAGCAGGTTGATGTTATGAATGTTGCCCTGCTTGGCAAGGGTGTCAATCTGCTTGGGGTCGCGGGTATTCAGCATGACACGTGCCAGTCCCTGTAACGTTCCGCCACCAATGCCGATACCGCCGATGTGGCGGATTTCGTCACCCTCACACTGCACGAAGCTCGTTCCTGTGCCCATCGACACGACAATGGCTTTGTCCAGCCCGCTTTCAAAACGTGCTCCCAAGCCATCGGCAACAAACTCATCGACCTTCTTGGTCGGTATGCCATAGATATTCTTATCGATGTATGCCGAACCAACGCCCGTGACCATCACCTGCTCCACGTCGGACAACTCAATGTGGTTGTCGTGCAGAAACTTGCCGAAAGCGCCATAAAGCGACGTCACCTGATCGGCAGCAGTAATGCGGATGGGCGAAATGACACGTCCTTCGCTCAGTCCGACAATCTTCGTGGTAGATATGCCCACGTCAATACCTATAATCATTCCCATAATCTTTTATAAATTAGGAATTAGAAATTAGAAATTAGGATTTCTTCACCTTTTTGTCAAACTTGTGCAAAAAGAAATTGAAGGCCTCCAAGCCGAAGAGTACCAACAGCGTACTTCCGACGGACAAGACGTAAAGACCGCCACCGCACGCCAGTCCGATGGCAGCAGTAACCCACAGTCCTGCAGCTGTCGTCAAGCCCACGACGACATTCTCCGACTTGCGGAAGATGATGGTTCCGGCACCGATGAAACCAATGCCGCTCACCACCTGGGCAGCCACACGCGACACATCCCAGCGATGCAGGTCGGACACCATGGCTTCTCCGAAACCATAGGCTGACACAATCATGAACAAAGCCGAGCCCATAGCCACGAGGAAATGCGTTCTGAAACCTGCCTCCTTGGCACGGTATTCACGCTCCAAACCTATCAGACCGCCAAGGACGGCAGCAACGGTTATGCGGATAAGAAATTCGTATTCCATAGTTAAATGTTGTTATTTGGCTGCAAAGTTATAAAATAATTATCAATTATCAATTGTCAATTATCAATTATTTTGTATCTTTGCATCTGTTATAACTAAAAATAAGAAAAAATGATGTTTGGATTAGGACTTAACGAGATTCTCGTCATTGCCCTCATTGTGCTGCTGCTGTTCGGTGGAAAGAAGATTCCCGAACTGATGAACGGCCTGGGCAAGGGTGTAAAGAGCTTTAAGGATGGTATGAACGGCGACCAGAAGTCAGAAAAGGACGAGGGACAGCAACAAGGTGAATAGTGAGCCGTTGACATTCTGGGACCATCTGGACGTGCTGCGCTCAGCACTATTGAGAATGGTGCTTGTCGTCGTTATCCTGACGATCGTGGCTTTCGTGCAGAAGAACTTGCTGTTTGACATTGTGTTAGCACCACGAAGCAGCGACTTCGTGACCTACCGGCTCCTCGGCGTCGATGACTTCTGTATCAGCCTGATGAATACCGGACTGACAGAGCAATTCATGATACACATGCGGACAGCCCTCTATACAGGACTGCTGCTGGCATCGCCCTACATCCTCTATGAGCTGTTCCGCTTCATATCGCCTGGACTCTATCAAAACGAGCGCCACTATTCCTTATGGATTGTGGGAACGGGATACCTGATGTTTATCATCGGTACGCTGACGAACTACTTTCTCGTCTTTCCGCTGACACTACACTTCTTAGGGACATACCAGGTGGCTCCTGACGTGGCCAACATGCTGACCCTACAGTCGTACATCGACACGCTGCTGAGCATGGGACTGGTGATGGGAGTGGTCTTCGAACTGCCCGTAGTCAGTGGCTTATTAGGACGGATGGGACTGCTGACGGGAAGTCTGATGAGCCAATACCGCCGCCACGCACTGGTGGCTATCCTGACAGTGGCAGCCATCATTACGCCGACGACCGACGCCTTCACGCTCTTTGTCGTGGCGCTGCCCATTTACCTGCTCTACGAGGTGAGCATTCTCGTGGTCAGATGTACCGCAAGAAAAGAAATCAAGAAATAAAACACAACTCGATATGCTAAGGAGAATAAGAATTATTTTAGCTTCAGCGATGTTCATCGCCATCACGCTGCTATTCCTGGACTTTACAGGCACCATGCACCATTGGTTTTCATGGATTCCCAAGTTGCAGCTGGTAGAAGCGGTGCTGGCGGTAAACGTCATCGCTATCGTGCTGCTGGTGGCATTGACGCTCGTCTTCGGACGCATCTATTGCAGTATCATCTGTCCGCTGGGCATCCTTCAGGACTTGTTCGGCTGGCTGGGAAAGAAGCAGAAGAAAAACCGCTACAGCTACTCGAAAGAGGTGAAGTGGCTGCGCTATCCGGTGCTGGTCTTGTTCGTCATTGCCTTTTTTGCTGGCATCGGCACACTGGTGCAGCTGCTGGATCCCTACTCTACTTTCGGCATCATTGCCACGAACTTACTGCAGCCCGTCTATCAGGCAGGCAACAACGTGTTAGCCTCCATTGCCGAGTATTACGACAGCTACGCTTTCTATCATTCCGACATCTGGCTGCGCTCCTTACCATCGCTCATCATCAGCGCAGTCATGCTGATCATCTTGGGCGTATTGGCATGGCGCAACGGACGAACCTATTGCAATACCATTTGTCCCGTAGGCACCATTCTTTCCTTCCTCAGTCGTTTCTCGCTGCTGAAGATACGCTTCGATGCCGAGAAATGCAAGAATTGTTCGCTGTGCAGCAAGAATTGCAAGAGTGCCTGCATCGACTATAAGACGCACACCGTCGATGCCAGCCGCTGCATCGTCTGCGGCAACTGCATCAACGCCTGCAAGCACGACGCGCTGTCCTACCAGGCCCATAAGGCCCATGAGCCCCATAAGCCCCATGACGCTGAAGGTCTTTCGCGCCGCTCCTTCCTGCTCTCCTCTACCCTTTTGGCTACTGCCGCCTTGGCACAGCAGAAGGACAAGATGATGGACGGAGGACTGGCAGAGATAGAGGATAAGGCTGCACCCAAACGCCAGACGCCCCTTGTGCCTCCTGGTGCGCTCTCCCTCCGCAATATGGAGAAACGATGCACGGGCTGTCAACTGTGTATCTCGGAGTGCCCCAATGAGGTGCTCCGTCCCTCCAGCGACTGGCTGCACCTGATGCAACCCGTCATGTCGTACGAGCGTGGTTTCTGCCGTCCGGAGTGCCATCGCTGTTCAGAAGTATGTCCTACAGGAGCCATCAAGCCTATCGACTTGGAAGTGAAAGCCTCGACACAGATAGGCCATGCCGTCTGGATCAAGAAGAACTGTATTCCTCTGACCGACGGCGTAGAGTGTGGCAACTGTGCCCGCCACTGTCCCACAGGAGCTATCGAGATGGTGCCCAGCAATCCTGACGACGAGGAGTCTCCCTACATTCCCGCTGTCAACGAAGCGGCATGCATCGGCTGCGGCGCTTGCGAGTACTTGTGTCCTGCCCGTCCCTTCTCAGCCATCTATGTAGAGGGACATGAGGTTCACAAGGAGTTATAGTCTGACACGAAAGAAACGAAGAAGATGAAAGAAATAAAAGATATATCACGCAGGTCTTTCCTGAAAATATTCGGTGGGGCATCACTCACCACGGCAGCAGTGTTGACGGGCTGTAAATCGAAGAAGGAAGAACAGGCTGTCGAGGAATACAAGCAGCAGGTGGAGCCGCCCGTTGGCAAGATGACCTATCGTCAGAATCCTACGACGGGCGACAAGGTGTCGCTCTTGGGCTACGGCATGATGCGACTGCCCTCCATGACTGAGAATAAGGACGACTACGACCAGGACATGATTAACAAGCAGGTAGATTACGCCATTGAGCATGGCGTCAACTACTTCGACACCAGCCCCGTCTATTGCCAGGGAAAGTCCGAAGCGTGTACCGGCATAGCCCTGAGTCGCCATAAGCGCTCGGAATACTTCGTTGCCACCAAGCTTTCCAACTTCAACCCCGCCACTCAAAGCCGCGAGGCAAGTATAGAAATGTACCGAAACTCCATGAAGCAGTTGCAGGTGGACTACATCGACTACTACCTGCTGCACAGCATCGGAGGCGGTGGCATGGAGGCCTTTAAGAAGCGCTACATCGACAATGGTATGCTGGACTTCTGCGTCAAGGAACGGGAAGCAGGACGCATCCGCAACCTCGGCTTCTCGTATCACGGCGACATCGAGGTGTTCGACTGGCTGCTGTCCATGCACGACAAATACAAGTGGGACTTCGTACAGATAGAGCTGAACTATCTGGACTGGGACTTTGCCGACGAAATCAACAAGCGCAATACCGACGCCCGCTATCTGTATGGCGAACTACAGAAGCGAGGCATCCCCTCCGTCATCATGGAACCGCTGTTAGGAGGCCGATTGGCAAACCTGCCCCAATACATTGCCACCGAGCTCAAGCAGCACGCACCGGAACGTAGCGTAGCGTCATGGGCGTTCCGCTATGCCGGTACACCGGAAGGCGTGCTCACCGTGCTCAGCGGCATGACCTACATGGAGCACCTGAAAGACAACCTGCTCTCCTACTGTCCGCTGGTACCGCTCACCGATGCCGAACAGGAGTATCTGCAGAAAGACATTGCCGAGCGCATCGTAGGTCTGGAGAATATTCCCTGCAACGAATGCGAATACTGCATGCCCTGTCCCTACGGCATCGACATTCCTGCCATCTTCATACACTATAACAAATGTAAGAACGAAGGCACCCTGCCGCGTCCTAACATCAAAGAGGAGTATGCCCGGCTGCGCCGCAACTACCTGATTGGCCTGGACCGTGCCGTTCCCAAGATGCGACAGGCAGACCACTGTATAGGTTGTGGGCAGTGCGAACCGCACTGCCCACAGAACATTCACATTCCTCGCGAGTTACACAAAATCAGCGAGTTTGTGGAGGAGCTCAAGCAAAACGCCGAGCCCAAGGAAGCATAAGGCTTACAGAGGATAATCCTCGAAGGCATAAAGCACCGTTGAAAGGTAGCGCTCACCCGTATCAGGCAAGAGGACGACAATCTTCTTGCCTTTGTTTTCAGGACGACGGGCCAGCTCGGTGGCAGCAAACAAGGCTGCTCCTGCTGAGATGCCAACCAACAAGCCCTCCTGCTGGGCCACCTCACGACCCGTGCGAATGGCATCATCATTCTCTACATCGAACACCTCGTCAATGAAGTTGCCGTTATAGGTCTTGGGAATGAAACCCGCACCGATGCCCTGAATCTTGTGAGGACCGCTGGCACCACCGTTCAGCACAGGACTGGACTTAGGCTCTACAGCAACAATCTTCACGCCAGGTTTCTGCTCTTTCAGATACTTGGCAACACCGGAAACTGTACCGCCAGTGCCGACACCGGCTACGAAGATATCTACTTGTCCGTCCGTGTCGCGCCAGATTTCAGGACCCGTAGTGGCATAGTGCTTGGCGGGGTTGGCAGCATTCTCAAACTGCTGCAGGATAACGGCTCCGGGAATGGTGTCGCGCAACTCCTCGGCAGCACGGATGGCACCAGGCATGCCGTCTTTACCAGAGGTCAGCCGCACCTCCGCACCGTATGCCTTGACGAGGTTGCGACGCTCCACGCTCATGGTTTCAGGCATGGTAAGGATGAGGTGATAGCCCTTGACGGCACTGACCAGTGCCAGTCCTACGCCGGTATTGCCGCTGGTGGGTTCGATGATGGTAGCACCGGGCTTCAGAATACCCTTCGCCTCAGCGTCCTCAATCATCGCCAATGCAATACGATCCTTCACGCTACCGCCCGGGTTGAAAAACTCTACTTTGGCAATGACAGGCGTCTCAAGACCCTTTGCCGTTGAATACTTGTTGAGCTCCAGAAGAGGCGTATTGCCTACGAGCTCTGTCAGTTGTTTTGCAATCTTTGTCATAATCCTTACCTTTTTAATATTATTATATAATACGTTTAACTTTCTAAGTTCTGAATCACGGTGCAAAATTACGGCGATTTTTTCACTCTCACAATACCTTTGACGTGTTATTCGCATACCACAAACGTGGTATTTTGCTGTTTTTACTTCAAAAAAACATCAAAAGCCTTATCGTAGGCAGGCGACTGAATGGACAGTAGGTTCAGCACGGAGTGGAAGACGTAATGCTGTTCGAGGACCGCTGGCAGCTGGCTGTCGGGCTTGAAGCGGCGGAAGTCCTTCGAGGTCCATACCAGGAAAGGAATCTCGTACTGCACACGAGGAGCAATCTTCATGGGCAGGCCGTGCATGAACACCTTGTTCTCACCTAAGGATTCGCCGTGGTCGGAAATGAAAATCATGGCGCTGTGCCAGTCGTCCATCGAGCGCAACGTGTCAATCAGGTTGCTCAGCAGATAGTCGGTATAGCGAATGGTGTTATCGTAGGCGTTGACGAGCATGGCGACATTCTTCTCGCCTTCTTCCACATTCTTCGCCACAGGCTTATACACCTCAAACTCCTTGGGATATTTGTCGGCATACTGAGGACCGTGACTGGTGCTGGTATGCAGCACGATGAGCACCTTGTTCTTGTCGCTGGACACGATGCGCTCACGCAGTCCATGAAACAGGATGCCGTCGTAGTGATGGTCTTCATCGGGATAGCGCAGACTTAGTTCCGAATCCGTGAGATATTCTTCAATATGGATAGGCGGTTCCCCCCAGTTCGAGGTGCGCCACGACACATCGACACCCGTCCTGAAGGCATAGTTGGGCAACAGTTCATACAACTCGTCGGTGTTCTTGGGCTCGAGGATGGCCTTGCTGCCTGCGGTGGTATAGGTAGCACACGACGTAGCCTGATAGACCTTCAAACCCTTCTGGCGTGACAGCAGCGGATTGGTATCGCGCCGATAGCCGAAGAGCTGGAAGTTGGCCTTGCGTGCCGACTCGCCTATGACAAGCACCACCACCGCCTTCTCGCTGTCCGCAATCCTTCCGTCGGGCAGTTTTATCTCTTCTGCCTGCTCGTCGTGGCTGAAGCTGATGACACGGCAGGTATTCACCAGGTAAGACCACGGCTGGAGCAGTCCGCCCAGTTCCGTATCGTGCTGACTAATCCAAAGTGTCTGGTGGACATTCAGCGCCAAGACCGCAAGGATGACCGCCAGCGAAGCGCCACAGTAAGCAGCCATCTTCTTCGCCTTGCCTATGACGACAGGCTGCAACAGACAAAACACTGCCGGCAAGACGCCTGCTGCCAGGATGAATAGCCATAGCGACCAGTTGAAGAAACCTGATGCCTCGGAGTATCTCGTGTTGAACACGTTCTCAATGGCTGTGGCATCTATGATCACGTGGTAGGTGAAGACAAAATAGACAGCCACGGCATTGATAACCGATAAGATAGCAAGCAGCACGCGTCCGACCTTCCTCAGCAGGAACAGGGTGAGATAGGTCAGCATGAAGTGGAGCGACAGCATGACAACCACCAACGAAGCCAGCAGCAACAAACGTCCGCCAGCGCTCTCATTGCTGTTATCAGCAACATAGTTGAAGAATGGTATGTTGTACAGCAGCAATGTTGCTATGCTGACGAGACATGAGAAAAGAAATAGCGATATTTTTTTCATACCGCAAAGGTAAATAAAAAAAATGAAACTTTTCGCTGTTTCGGGAAAAATGATTAACTTTGCAGTAAATATCAAGCAATACGACATGCAAGCACTGCACAAATACTTCATGGCGTCCTCCGTGACGGCGTTCAGCACAAAGCGACAAGGTGGGGTTAGCACGGGCAACTATGCCTCGTTCAACATCAACCCCTACTGTGGCGATGACGCAGAGGCTATCAGCAAAAACCGCGCAGCACTGTGCTCCTTCCTCGGCATTGACGACAGCCGCCTGATACTGCCTCATCAGACACACGAGACGCATGCTGCCGTCATTGACAAAGCCTTCTTGTCGCTGTCACCGCAGGAACGCCAGCAAGCCTTGGAAGGCATCGACGCCCTGATGACCAACGTCCGAGGGGTGTGCATTGGCGTCAGCACCGCCGACTGCATCCCCCTCCTGCTCTACGACCCTCAACACGAAGCCGTCTGTGCCGTTCATGCCGGATGGCGAGGCACGGTCAGCCGCATCGTTCGCCACGCCATTGCCGCCATGAGCAGCGCCTATGCCACTCGCCCTGAGACGCTGATAGCACAGATAGGTCCGGGCATCAGCCTTGACAGCTTTGAGGTGGGACAAGAGGTTTATGACGCCTTCCAGCAAGCAGGCTTCGACATGCCGTCCATCAGCCGCCATTATCCTGCAAAAGATGGCTCCGAGAAGTGGCATATCGACCTACCCCACTGCAACTACTTACAGCTCACAGCAGCCGGCGTGCAACCGGCCAACATCTCGCAGAGTGGCATCTGCACCGTCAAGCAGTCAGATGACTTCTTCTCCGCCCGCCGCCTCGGCATTGCCTCCGGGCGCATTTATACCGCAGCCATGCTACACGGGAAAGAGCAGGAGGAGTAAAACGCTCTCCAGCCTATAGTGTTCAAGACAGAAATCGAAAGATTTCCGCCTTTTTCTTTGCTGTTTCGGAAATATTGCTTAATTTTGCAGCAGTAAATCCAAGATGATTATGACAAGAACCATTAATATTTCCCTTAATGTACCAGAGAATTTTGGTATGGAAGAGTTGACTCGTCAGTTAACTTCCTATGGTGAATTGCTTGTTATGCGGCGTAATCTGAAAAAGCGTACTATAGGTCGTTTCAGCCAGCATTTTCTTGCTGGTTTATCTTTGCCTCAAGACAAAAGCGACAGGGAATTGGTTGATGATTATCTGACAGATTACTATAAATATTGACGACTTTAAGAATGCGGATCAATCACAAATAGAAATAATGACTCCAGTAGCGTTTGTTGAAAAATACAACGTATAACGGTTAAAGGAGCAAAAACAGAAAACTAACGTTATAATACCATAAAGGCAGAAACCAAAAGATTTCCGCCTTTTTCTTTTGTCTTTCATTTTTTATTTGTATCTTTGCCCCGTAAACAATAAATAACGGAAGATTACAGTTTATGTTTAGCGTCAAAGACATATCCGAGTACATTGTGCTGCTTATCGCAGCCTTCGCCAGTCAACACCAGATGACTGACGCTGAAGCCTATCGCTATCTGAGCCGCTATGGGGCCATCAAGGTGGCTCACGACTTCTATGACGTGATGCATACCCAGCCGATGAACGACATGGTAGAGAGCATGGTTTCGTATTGTCATAGGAAAGGAGGGCATATATGATACAACTTTATCACGGTTCCACGATCAACATCGAACGCATCAATCTCCAGAAGTCTCGTCCCAACAAAGATTTCGGACGTGGTTTCTACCTTTCTGCCGACCGCCAGCAGGCATGGCGCATGGGAGAATTTAAGGCTCTTACTGAGGGCGGCGTGCCTGTGATGAACACATATCTTTTCGATGAGACTGTACTCGTCTCTGGCGAGTTGAACGTGTTAACCTTCGAGGGGTACACTCGCGAGTGGGCTGAATTCATCTTCCTCAATCGCAACAACCGTAGCACTTCTCCGGCTCACCAATACGACATCGTTTATGGCCCTATTGCCAACGATCGCGTTGGTGTTCAGATAGGGAAATACGAAGCTGGAGACATTACCCTCGAACAATTTCTTGAGAATCTTAAATACATGAAAGGCGTCACATTTCAGTATTTCTTTGGAACGGAACGTGCCCTTGCAAAACTCTCCAAGATATGACCGAAATAAACGTTACCCCACAAGAGTTTAATCGTCTGAAGGAGCAACTGACTGCCAACTTGATTCAGATACTTATTGAGGAGCATAACTACTCATTCGAAGATGCCGTCGAGCGTGTCTATACCTCATCTGTTTTCGAGAAACTTTCCAATCCTAATACCGGCCTATTCTTCCAGTCGCCCCGGTATGTCCTCTCTTATATAATATAAGGTGTAGAGAGTGAATGGAGTGAAACGCTCACCTACCCTATACAGTTCAAGGCAGAAATCGAAAGATTTCCGCCTTTTTCTTTTGTCTTTCATTTTTTATTTGTATCTTTGCAAGCAAAAGGATTATTTAAGTATGATGATTGAGCATTTGTACGAACATATTGCCAGAGAGGGCTTTACTGCTCAGACATTACAGATAATAGACAACTACGTAAAAGAGATACAAGATGGGAGAGAAAATTTTCTTAGATTCAATCTACCAGAGCATGCAGGACTCTGCAAGGGAGGCGCGCATCTCATTGGGGCGTCCGTCATCGCATGCTACGCGACAACAAGCCTTACAGCAAGTTGCAATGCTGAAAGCAGCAAAGGATGCCCGTCAAATTGGCAAATAGATGAGTTGCAGGAGAAGCTTATTGAGCAATGGGCTAAAGCCGCTAATCTGTGGGAAAACGATTCTGAACAGATACTTACTGCGGAGTTTGGTCCGATGATAGCTCAAGGGGCTGAGGCGAAGGTCTATTATAGTGATGGAAACACATCGGTAGTTAAAGAAAGGACATCAATCTACTCCACTTGGCAAAAGGCTCTTGAAGCAATAGTGTTGCATAACTATCTGTTTCCTGAAACTGCCATGAAGGTGATTGGCTTTACTCGTGACAGCGACGGCCTTATGCGTATTGTCCTAACTCAGCCTTATGTTAATTGCCTAAGATTAGCTACTAAGGAGGAGATAGATGCGATGGTAGGCAAAAAGGGCTTTCGGGACAACTGGAATGGACAAGGTGTAAACTATATTTCTGACCGTCTTTTATTGGAAGATATGCACCCAGCCAATGTGTTTATAGACACAATTACGGAAAGTCCCATTTGTATTGACTGCATCGTAAAATTTTCGAAATAGTTATACCGCAACCATGCTACATGAGAAAAAGCAGGAAAAGTGAAACGCTCACCTACCCTATACAGTTCAAGGCAGAAATCAAAAGATTTCCGCCTTTTTCTTTTGTCATTCATTTTTTATTTGTATCTTTGCAACTGCATCTGCTTGAAGAGGCTATGATGTACATTGAGTTGTACGGAGCAAACGGGCGGAGCACTACATATTTAAAGGCGTTACTGACGCTTTGTTTTTGGACTTCGAAACTTCCACAATCGAATACAGGACAAGAACAATGCAGATGTGACACCACACGGGGTGTAGTATATACTTCCCGTAGTGTGCTGCGAGGACTACCCATGTCCTCACTAGCACACTTTACGGGTATACTATATACTCCTGAGTGGATGTTTACTCTGTCTGTTTTCCTGTATGGCTGTGGAAGGCCGCGAAGTCGAACAGGCAGAAGTTAAGCACCCACTTTTTTATGTGTAGGTAATAAGTAATACATGTTCAGGTTTGGTGCTTGCCTGTTTTTTTAAAGTGCCAATGATACAAGTAACACGCGGTGAGGTCTCCTCGGCAAAGAAAACAAATTATGACAAGGATACTGTCAATAAAGAAAATGCCATACGCAGTATTGTAAGAAGTGCCGTAAAGTCTTATGCGAATGGTTTTTCGACTCGTCATCTATCAGAATTAGATAATGAGAATGGCGTGATAAACATGAAAATTCATAATGTGTTTATCGCTGCTCTCGGAAAAGAAATTCAATACTATTCAGCTCTTGCACGCTCCCTAGATAGTTCTTTGGGCAATATGCTTGAAGGAATGGCTATCAGTATTGCAGAACTTAACTACAAAGTTAGTCAGCATGTAGAAGGAACATTATACAGGGAGCAGACAGATTACATAGCAGAATTACTTGAGCAATACAAACGAAGCGAGAACAGGAGGATTCCTAAAATCGAAGACTATCAAGGAATCACAAAGATGAAAGGTACTGCAAGTACCAAACGACATGAAAGTGATTATTATTTGGTAGATGAGGAAACAGGAATGCATTATCTGATAGAGTTAAAGATAGGTGGTGATTTAGATAATAAGAAAGCTCGTTCAGAGAAAGAAGCTTTACTAGAACAGTATTGTATTCTTACAAACAAACTTGGTGAAGAAAATGTGAAGATACTGTTTGCTACAGCATATAATAGATATGGTGAAGGAAAACCTTGGACACAAGGGCGTGTCCTTCAGTTCTTCTCTCGGCAAGAACTATGTATCAGTCGGGATTTTTGGAATCTTATCTGTAAGTCTGAAAATGGCTATGATATTGTCATTGACGAATACACAAAAGATGCTCATTACATCAATGAGGCACTGAACGAAATCAAAGATGCTTATTTGCCCAACGAACAATGAAAGACCCAAACTGGAGGAAGTGTGTCTTGAGAGCTGATAGCCGGAATATTATAAAGCATATTCCAGATAATTCTGTTGATTTCATACTAACAGATCCTCCATATAATCTAGGTCAGCACTCAACAGGGAATATTCCCCTACCTGGTCGTTCTGCAATGAACAATGATGTTGCAGAATGGGATATGATTGATTTTAATCCAGAGGAATGGGCAGACGAATTTATACGTATCTTAAAGCCTACAGGCAATCTGTTTATCTTTACTTCTTATAATCAATTGGGTAGATGGTATAATTGTTTAGATCATAAGTTTGACACCTCAAATTTTATGATTTGGCACAAGACTAATCCTGCGCCAAAGATTTTTAAGGCAGGTTTCCTAAATAGCTGTGAGATGATTTTTACTTGTTGGAATAAAAAGCATACATGGAATTTTATCTCTCAAGCGGAAATGCATAACTTTATTGAAAGTTCCATCTGCATGAAACCTGAACGGCTGAGCAATCCCAAACATCCTGCTCAAAAGCCAGTCGCAATATTGAAAAAGATGGTAGAAATCGCATCAAATGAGAATGACATCATTTTTGACCCCTTTATGGGTGTTGGCTCAACTGGCGTTGCGGCTTTAGAACTCAACAGACGCTTTATTGGAGTAGAAGTTAATGAAGAATATTTCGAAGCAGCAAAGAAACGGATTAATATCACTCTCTCGCAAAGAAATCTTTTTTATCAGCCTATAGCCAACTCTTATGAACAGGAACAAGGAGGAAATACGCTTGTGGCTTGCGAATCAATAGAGAATTCTATATCACCAATCTACGAACTTAATTTATTCTTTGGGAACAGTGAAAACACTAATTTGATAATGGAACACAATATGAATATTGAGTCTGGTCTCTCGCCAATTATTAAATGGCCAGGGGGAAAAGAGAAGGAGCTGAAATATATTATTCCTAACGCTCCTCGTTACGAACGTTTTATAGAACCATTCGTTGGAGGAGGAGCTGTATTTATGGGAATAACGGCAGATAAATATTTCATCAATGACTTTTCTTCGGAATTGATAGAATTATATCGATGCATCGAAAAGACTGACAAAGAATTCTTTAATTATGCTGAGATGATAGATGAGTCATGGAACAAAGCTGCTAATTTCTTTAAATATAATACTCAACTTGTAGAAACCTATATTGGTTATAGAAATGGACAAATCGGAAAGGTAGAACTAAAAGAGTTCATTAATACATTCTGCAAGAATAACAAGCAGTCCATATTAGATATTATAGGAAATGATTTTGCCTCATTACCATGTGTAATAACAAAGGAGATGGAAACGAATTTGTTCCGCAAAATGGTTCGTATGCGTGAATTGGAAAAAGAAAAGCATATACTACCAGATGGAGATTTAGATGACAACATAGAAACCGCCATTAAAAGTGCAGTATATATGAATTATCGCCATCTGTATAACAGCCAAGATATCAAAGACAATAATCCCAAGTTACATTGTGCTCTGTTCTTTTTTATACGAAACTATGCCTATAGCGGGATGTTTAGATATAGCTCAAAAGGTGAGTTTAATGTACCATACGGAGGAATCGCGTACAATTCTAAACAGCTGAATAAAAAATTAAGCTACTACAAGTCTAAAGAATTATTAAGTCATTTCAAAAAGACTAAAATTTACAACCTTGATTTTGAGGAGTTCTTAAGGAAAATAAAGCCAAAAGGAAATGACTTCATCTTCCTTGATCCTCCTTATGATAGCGAATTTAGTACCTATGCTCAAAATGCCTTTACAAGAGATGACCAAACAAGGCTCGCAAACTATCTGATTAATGAATGCAAGGCAAAATGGATGATGATTATTAAGAATACAGACTTCATTTATGGTCTGTATAACAAGACAGGTATCAATATCCGAACCTTTGACAAAGAGTATGTTGTCAGTTTTATGAATAGAAACGACAAGAAAGTTACTCATCTATTAATAACGAACTACTGATGGAAGACCCTAGAATAACTGAATCAGAGCTGGTATTGCCAAGCCTTTACTTAATGTCACTTAATTCACAAGGGTGCATTAGCACTTCAGAGTTGATACCACTTTTGACGGATATGCTTAAACCAACAGGTGTTGATAACCATATCTTGAATAATAGAAGTGATACGTATTTCTCACAAAAGGTAAGAAATCTTAAGAGTCATGACACTTTGACAAAAAATGGCTACGCTATATATAATAATGGGACATATTATATAACAGAAAAAGGGAGAGAATTGGTGCGGAACAATAAAATAAATATTCAATATATACTTTCCTCTGGATTTGCATATAATGATATTAAGCAATCAATGGGTAAAGTATATAATGCTCGTGCATCAAATATAATTCCATATGAAGAACTTATCGAAGAGGGACAAGCAAGGACTATCGTAACAAAATCATATGAACGCTCTAGAAAACTTAGGAATATTGCTGTTGAACACTTTACAAAAAATGGAATAATAAAATGTGATTGTTGTGGGTTTGAATTTAAGTCTTTTTATGGAGAAAAATATGGAACGCCTTGTATAGAGATACACCATATGAAACCGATATTTCAATACTCTAGTATGAGCATTGTGCAAACAATTGACGCAGCATTAAAAAACTTATTACCTGTTTGTCCAAATTGTCATCGTGTTATCCATAGGAACAATATCACAGCAGAGCTAATACCAATATTTAAACGGCAATTAGCTTCAAATCAAAGTAGAATATGACTTTAAAAAGTCAACAGGTTGCCAAATGCCTCACCAATTGAACTACATAAACCGCAGGGACAGTACTGTCCATATAAACGACAAACTGAATCATCAACACCTCGGAGAATCATGGCGGTTCGTCCGAGGTGCTTTTGTTTTCTTTTGGCACAATAATTATAAACAATAGAGTTTTTGCCTATCCCCCTCATTTTGGGGGCAAGTATCTTCTGGAACGCCGATAGACAAAGGGGTTGAAGGCATGAGGGGGATGCGCCAAATCCCTCTCATATGTGTCACATTACCCTCTCATTTTTATGCACTATCCCTCTCGTCGATTTTTCAATTCGGATGTTGGGGAACGGTCGATTTTATGAGGGGGTCATGAGGGGGACATGTGACGGATAAAGCCAATCCCCCTCATCGCTAAAACGCCCTGTACATCGGCATTGTGGGCGATTTTACGCCAAAAATGAGGGGGATGGCTATTAAGTGATAAGTGATAAGTGAAAAACGAAAAACGAAAAGTGAAAAGTGAAAAACGACAGGCTAGACGAAGTGTACTTTCGCAGCCGTCAAAACGTAACTTTGCAAGCGTCAAAAGGTAACTTTGAAGCCTTCAAAGCGTAACTTCGTCAGCTGCAAAACAGATGCGGAAGCAAATTTTTCACTTTTCACTTTTCACTTTTCACTTAAAATGATTACCTTTGCATTGCAAAAGAAAAAACGATGGGAATGAATAGTGCGATATTCCGAAGGAATGAGTTGTTGCTGGGCGGCGAGACGATGGAGCGCATCGCCCGGAAAAGGGTGATTATCTTTGGCGTGGGCGGCGTAGGGTCGTGGTGCGCCGAGAGTTTGGTGCGCAGCGGCATCCGCCAGCTGACCATCGTGGACAGCGACCGCGTGAGCATCACTAACATCAACCGGCAGCTGATGGCAACGACAAAGACTGTTGGAGAAGTAAAGGTGGACGCCCTGAAGGAGCGTCTGCTCACCATCAATCCCAAGGCTGAGATTACGGCGCTGCAGCAGATTTTCTCGGAAGAAACGGCAGAGGGTTTCCAACTGGAGACCTACGACTACGTCATCGACGCCATCGACTCGCTGAAGGACAAGGCGGCGCTGATTTTGTTGGCGTGCCAGACGAAAGCCAAACTATTCTCATCGATGGGGGCAGCGCTGAAGCTGGACCCCACCCGCATTCAGACGGCGGAGTTCTGGAAGGTGAAGGGCGACCCGTTGGCCCGGGCGCTGAGAAACAAGTTCAAGAAGGAAAAGGTGTTCCCCAAGCGCAAGTTCGTGTGCGTCTTTAGCGACGAACTGCTGGAGAACCGTGGTTGCCCGCCGGATGACGATGAGGTGCCTTCGATGTTCAACAAACCTCATACCAACGGTACGCTGGCGCACATCACCGCCATTTTCGGATTCATGCTGGCTGGACTGGTGGTGCAGGATATCGCCAAAAGCGAATAGGCAGGAAACACACCATAAGAAAAGCGTGAGACAAGTGCTCACGCTTTTATCGTTTAGATATAGAACTCGGAGGAATCTACCAGCCCCGCCCGCAGAGCATACTTGATGACCTCATGGGCGGTGTTGATGCCCAGTTTGCGGAAGATGTTCTTGCGATGGGTCGTCACGGTATGGATGCTTGAGAACCGCTCGGCGGCAATCTCCTTCGTCGTCTTGCCTTGGGCGATGGCCCGCACAATCTCTTTCTCCGTATTGGTCAGAAGGCTGTGAACTTCCTCCTCCTGCTGCTGATTGATAATGGTCTCAAGGGCTCGCTGGCTCAGGTAGCGAGTGTGGCGCCCAATGGCACTGAGAGCGCTGCGCACCTCGCTCAGAGGACTATCCTTGAACACGACGCTGAACTGGTGAGAGGAATAGACCACCCGACGAAGAAACTGCGGTGTCAGCTCGTCGCTGAGGAGTATCCAGTCAGACAGGTTGAAACGCTCAGCGATAATCAGCAGCTGGTCTTCGTCGGCAAAGTCGAACAGCGTGTAGTCGAGTATCACCACAGCACTCTCGTGCTCCTTGAGCAGTTCTACAAGGCCAGCTTTGTCGCTGGCCTTATAGACTGCATTCTCTTCGTCATTGCGGAGAAGACTCTCCAGCGCGAAGCGTGTCAGTTCCTGGTTATCTGCTAAGATATAGTTTCTTTTCATACACTTAAATCTGGTCGAAGGCCTGCTTCAGGTCGTCGAGGATATCGTCAATATGCTCCGTACCGATGCTCAGACGGACAGTTGCAGGCGTGATGTGCTGCTCTGCCAACTCCTCGGGCGACAGCTGCGAGTGGGTGGTGGTGTAAGGATGAATCACCAGACTTTTCACATCAGCGACATTGGCCAGCAGGGAGAAGATTTGCAGCGAGTCGATAAACTTCCAAGCCTCTTTCTCGCCACCCTTGATTTCGAAGGTGAAGATGCTGCCAGCGCCCTTGGGGAAGTACTTCTGGTAGAGCGCATGATCGGGATGTGTCGGCAGGCTGGGGTGATTGATGCGAGCCACCTTCGGATGACCGGCGAGGAAGTTGATAACCTTCAAGGCGTTTTCCACATGGCGCTCCACACGAAGGCTCAGCGTCTCCAAGCCCTGCAACAGGATGAACGCATTGAAGGGGGAAATGGTGGCACCGGTGTCGCGCAGAATCACGGCACGGATGCGGGTGACGAAGGCTGCTGCTCCTGCTACATCGGCAAAAACGGCACCATGATACGAAGGATCGGGCTTCGCCAGCGAGGGGAACTTATCGGCATTGGCCTTCCAGTCGAACGTACCGCCATCGACAATGACGCCTCCTAAAGATGTACCATGACCGCCAATGAACTTCGTAGCAGAGTGTACCACGACGTCAGCACCATGCTCTATAGGACGAATGAGGAAGGGCGTGCCAAAGGTATTGTCAATGATAAGCGGAATGTGGTGGCGATGGGCTATCTCTGCCAAAGCGTCAATGTCGGTCACATCGGAATTGGGATTGCCGAAAGTCTCGGCATACAGCACTTTTGTGTTGGGACGAATAGCGGCCTCGACTGCCTTGAGGTCACGGACATTCACAATGCTGTTGGTGATGCCCTGCGTTGCCAAGGTGTGGGTAATCAGGTTATAGGAACCGCCATAGAGGTTGTCGGCAGCAACGATATGATCGCCTGCCTGGGCTATGTTCTGCAACGCATAGGTAATGGCAGCAGCTCCGGAGGCCACAGCCAGACCGGCAACACCTCCTTCAAGAGCTGCCACTCGCTCTTCGAACACACCCTGAGTAGAGTTGGTCAGTCGGCCGTAGATATTTCCGGCATCGCGAAGACCGAAACGGTCGGCAGCGTGCTGGGAGTTGCGGAACACATAACTGGTGGTCTGATAGATGGGCACGGCACGGGCATCGGTTGCGGGGTCAGCCTGTTCTTGGCCTACATGGAGTTGCAGAGTCTCGAAACGATAGTTTTTTTTGTTGCTCATAATCTTTAATGTTTAATTATTAATGTTTAATCTTTAATTCTTAATCTTCACTGTTTTCTGGGTGCAAAGTTACGAAGTTTAGAAATTCCTACCAAATTTCTTGCGTAATTCAGAAAATATCACTACTTTTGCAACGAAGAAAGAATAAATCACCTAAACAGCCCTCAGTAAGGACTGTCTAACAGAATAATATTCCAAGAAATGGCTACCACACTCGACGAAACTGACTTGCAGATACTGAAAACGCTGCAAAAAAATGCAAAACTCACGACCAAGGAACTGGCTGATGCCGTGCATCTGACCCCTACCCCAGTCTTCGAACGACAGAAAAGGTTGGAGCGCAAGGGATACATCAAAAAATACGTGGCAGTGCTCGACCCGGAGAAACTGGGACAGGGACTGCAGGTCTTCTGCAAGGTGAAACTCAAGCAGATCAATCACGAGATAGCAGACGCCTTTACCCGTCGCATTCAGCGCATTCCGGAAGTGACCGAGTGCTACAATACCAGCGGAGCATACGACTATCTATTAAAGGTACGTGCGCGCGATATGAAGCAATATCAAGAGTTTATCCTCAATCAGCTGGGCAACATCGAACACGTAGCATCCATCGAGAGCACCTTCGTCATGAGCGAAATCAAGCAAAGCTACGGCATCAACATCTGATAGCATAAAAATTCTGCCATAACGCTTGGTAAACTCAAAGATTTTTTATATCTTTGCAACTTGGTATAAAAAGCCAACAACTAATGACGACATTTATCATCATATCTATCATAGCAGCCTTCTGCTGCATCGCCCTGGCAACACTATTCGAAAGTGCTGTCAGTTTGGGTGACTCCTGTTCCACCGCCAGGCAGCTTCCTATGCCTGCCAACTACAGGGGCTGGAACAACATTCACACTATCAATACTGAAAGGAACTGCAATATAACCAGCATTAAAAAGAAAACCTTGCGACAGGCTTTGGCTCGCATGCCGATACCTCTGAAAGTCCCTATTTACAGGGGGTTCAGCATGCAACAAAACAATACCTCACGAGCACTACTGACTCGTGAGGCTGGATTTCTTTTGCTCGCAAAACTAAAACCTCAAAGCTCCTAAAACCACAAAATTTATATTCACGAGCCTGAGCATTAAAAACTCGTGAACTTGAGAGCTGAAGGTTATCGAAGAAAAATTCTACTTCTTTGAAGGCACAAAAGTCTCGTAAGTCTGGTCGTCATAATAGACGCGAATTTCGGTCACACGACGCGGATCTTTCTCAATGATACGAACCTCTTCAAAACCCTTTTCCGAATGTGTAGTTTTGACACCCTGAGGATGAGAAGACGTCTGAGATGAAAATTGAGCACCATTTTGATGAACAGGAACAGGGTTTGGAGCATCAAAATTGAGCATTAAGTCACCATTTTGAGATTTTCCGTCCAAAATTCCATCAGACACCTCCTCGGGGTGGGAGATACGCATCTCTCCAACACCATACAGGAGCCATTCAATACTAATGTCAGGAATTTTCGCTTTGATAGCATCCACCACATTCAGGGTTGGACGAGTGCGTCCATTGAAAATACTGGAGAGGGTAGCAGGGGACTGTTGGAGGAAATCGGCGAACTCCTGCTGCGTCATTTTCTGATCCTCCATGATACTTTTAATTCGATCTTTCGTTTCCATACACTAAAATAGGGCAAAAAATGCCATTTTTGATTGATTTTACAAAGGTAAATCATTTTTTTGACATACGCAAGAAATCTAAAGAAATTTTTGTTTGTAATATTTGAGTTTGTAATTCAATAATTAAAATTACGAATTAAGAAATCCTATATTTACGCTTTAGATTTACAAAGTTGTATATTTGATGATTATTGTTTACAAAGTATTTCTTTGGGATATTTTAGCTAACTTACTGGTTATAAATATGGTATTTACCTAAAATAGCCCGTATTTAGACCATATACAAAAAGAAGGAAAGCAGAGGTGGTCAATATCTCTAAATCTTTATAGAAAATATATATAAATAATTGGTTTTTAAGCACTTATTGTATATAATAGTGTCTGTATATTTATTAATCTACAAAACAAAACCATAATATTTGACTTTACAAACCTACACCAATTGTTACGTCTTTCACTTTCTGTTTCCGAATTTACATAAAAGTATCTAAAATAGCGCCTCTCTGTAATTTGTGTTTGTTTTTGTAAATTCGAAATTAAAAACCCTAAAGATGGTTAACTCTAAATTTTAACGAATTTTTAGCCTCCATTTTTCGATTTTGCTACGTTTTTCGAGCAAATGGCGGAAAAAAATAAATCCGCGAAATATAAGGGGATATATTTCGAAGAAACCCAATAGGCATCGGCATTTGAGGCCAATTTTTTATGTACAGCATTTTTTTGATTCTAGAATTCAATTCCAGAAAAAAAGCATGCTATACGTAAGGATTGTAAAGATTATTCGCTAAAAAAATAAAGGATTAGTGCAGAATAAAGAAGAGTAATTCCTTCATCAACTCCCCTGCTGGAGTGTTCGGATTGTCTAATCCCTTACTTTTTGCGTCAATTTCGCGCATTTTGGAAATAATCTGCAAAACCTTCATTCCTGAGTAATTTTGCATTCCGGTGAGATAATCACGCGTTCCCCAGGTGTTTTTCATGTCGAGCCACTTAGCCAACGCCTCCTGATTGTTCTTCTGAGGACAGTAATGAGCCACCATCAGGTTCTGGAAGTAGTTGAAAAGCAGCGGAAGCAGGGCATAAAGTCCCCCAGCCTTCGGATTCTCATCGAAATACTTGATGATTTGGTTTGCTTTGAGGACGTTGCGATTGACAATGGCATCGCGCAGTTCAAAGGCATTATAGTCCTTGCTCACCCCTATCTGATCTTCCACGACCTGAGGAGTTACCCGCTTATCGTCCTTCGGCAAGCTGAGGAGCACCTTGTCTAATTCGCCCGTCAAACGGCTCAGATCAGCACCAATGGCATCAGCAATCATCTGTGTCGATTTAGGGTCAATAGAAGCTTCACGAGCCTTTAAATAACGTTCTATGAAGCCTGGCAGTTCCCTTTCATAGAGCTTTTTGCTCTCGAACAGCACCCCAACTTCACGGATAGCCTTCGTATAGCCTACCTTACGACCGTCAATCTTGCCGTTTTTGTGGCACATGACGAGGATGGTAGAGGGCATAGGCTGCTTAAAATACTTCTCTAACGGCTCCGTATTCTTAATGTTTTGTGCCTCTTTGACGATGACCACCTGTCGTTCGGCCATCATAGGATAGCGCTTGGCAGCATCGACAATCTGTGAAGCATTCACGTCAGAACCGAAGAGAATGGTCTGGTTGAAGTCGCGCTCCTCGGGCTGCAACACGTTTTCCGCTATCCAGTCGCTGATCTTGTCGATATAATACGGCTCATCACCCATCAGGTAATAGACGGGCTTAAACTGGCGCTCCTTGAGCTCCTTCATAATACTGTCGTATGTCACTGCTATCTGAGCCATAGTTGCTGCAAAGGTAATCATTTTAAGTGAAAAGTGAAAAATGAAAAGTGAAAAATATGCTAACAATCGCATTTTTTCATTTTTAGCGCTTCATTTCTCACTTCTTTTCGTACCTTTGCAACATGAACGAACTAAACCTTCCTGCATTTGACGTCAAGTTAAGGGGAACGCGCGAGAAACCGGAGATATTCGATTTCCTGCGCAGGAAATATGTGGCGCTGACTCCCGAGGAGTGGGTTCGCCAGCACTTTACGCACTGGCTGGTAGAGCATAAAGGCTATCCCAAAGGACTGTTGGGTAACGAGATAGCGCTGACATGTGGCGATAAAACGCTGCGCTGTGACTCTATCTTATATAATAAGGTATCGCAGGCGCAAATGATAATAGAATACAAAGCTCCCTCCGTGGCATTAACGCAGCGGGTGTTCAATCAGATTTCCACCTATAACCTCCTACTCCACGTCGATTACTTGATGGTCTCCAACGGTTTGCAGCACTACTGCTGCCGCATGGACTACAAGCACCAGACGTATGAGTTTCTGCAAGAAATACCAGACTATGCAGACATAAAAGAGAGCGATGCAGGATAAAAACACCTGCATCGCTCTCTTATTTATTTTCCAACAGTATTAAGCTTCTGCCTCGGGCACTTCCAGAGTCTCCGCTTCTGCCTTCTTCACGGTCTTGCGGATAGCACGCTTACGGGTCTTCTTCTCCTCCTGACCAGTCACTTTGTCAATCTTCACACCAGCCAGTTCAGGATCGATGAGGATGCGGCCACAGTATTCACAGACAATAATCTTCTTGTGCATCTTGATGTCGAGCTGACGCTGGGGCGGAATCTTATTGAAGCAACCACCGCAGGCATCACGCTGCACATAGACGATTCCCAAACCATTGCGGGCATTCTTGCGAATACGCTTGAAGGAAGTGAGCAGACGGGGCTCGATTTTCACCTCCAGGTCCTTGACCTTCTGCTTCAGCTTGTCCTCCTCGGCACGGGTCTCTTCCATGATTTCGTCCAGCTCGTTCTTCTTCACTTCAAGAGCCTGGCGACGGTCTTCAATAATCTCCTGGTTCTGGGCCAGTTCGCCTTTCTTCTCTTCAATCTTGAAGTTAGCCTCCTTGATTTTCTTGTTGCAGAGTTCAATCTCCAGAGTCTGATACTCGATTTCCTTTGACAGCGTGTCGTACTCACGGTTGTTCTTCACATCGTTCAACTGTGTCTTGTAACGCTCCACGCTGGCCTTGGCAGTCTCAATCTCACCTTTCTTCTGATTGACAGCCTGCTCATACTCGGTGATGTCAGACTGGATCTTCTCAATGCGGGTCGTCAGACCGGCGATTTCGTCTTCCAGGTCCTGAACTTCCAAGGGTAACTCGCCTCTGAGGGCACGCTTCTCGTCAATACCCGAGAGGGTAGTCTGCAGCTGATAGAGGGTTTTCAGGCGCTCTTCAACTGACAAATCTGTAGGATCTTTCTTTGCCATAATTCTAATTTATATTTTAACGATTTACTATTTTACAATTTATTTTTCTTTTCTTATATTGTCCCATTTAGAGACATACAATCGGATTCGTGCAGGTCTCTGCTATCTCGGTGCGTACACCAGGACACTCTTTCTGAATGATATCACGGAAGATTTCTGCCGTATATTGCTCACTCTGGTAATGACCTATGACGCATATCTGGATGCGCTGCTCGTAACCGAAATACTGGTGGTAGTGCATCTCGCCTGTAATAAAGGCATCGGCACCCTGTCGGCAAGCGTCCTCAAGCAGGAAGTCGCCAGCACCACCACAGATAGCCACCTTGCTGACAGGGCGGCGCAGCAGTTCGTTGCACAGGGCACAGTCACAGTGAAACTGTTTCTTGACCAGTTCCACAAACTCACTGGCACCCATTGCCGAGGGCAGTTCTCCTATGACACCACTACCCGCCTCTATTCCTTCTACCGCCTTCTGGGCGAAGAACGTGCAGCTGTTCAGTCCCAGCTTCTCGGCGATTTTCCAGTTAACTCCATTCTTGGCGTTATCCATATTCGTATGCATGGACACCACCACAATGTCGTTCTTCAGCGCCTTGATGACACAACGCTGCACATAGTCGGCACCGCTGATTTGCTTCAGTCCGTGAAACAGTAGCGGATGATGGCTGACAATGAGATTGCAGCCCTTCCGGATAGCCTCGTCAACTATCTTTTCGTTGACGTCTAAACACAATAATGCCCCTGAAACCTCCGCCTCCGTCAGTCCCAATTGCAGGCCAGCATTATCCCAGCTTTCCTGCAAGGGCAGAGGCGCGAACTGTTCAAGGGCGTCGAGCACTTGTCGTATTTTCACGCTTCTATAATGTTTTCAGACTGCAAAGGTACAAAAATAAGTGAAAAGTGAAGAGTGAAAAGTGAAAAATTTGCTTCCGCAACCACTTTTTTCTTAATTCTTAACGCTTATCGCTTATCTTTTAACTATTCCTCGTCCTTCTCGTGGCAATAGCTGCTACCATCAAAACAATGGGTGCAGACACGCTCCTTGGGCAGTCCGATAGACTCAATCAAATCTTCAATAGTAGCAAACTTCAGCGAGGTGAGTCCTAGGCGACGGGCTATTTCGTTGACCATGCGCTCATATTCCTGGGTTCCTGTCTTGGCATACTCCTCCAGATTCTTGTTCTCGTCGCCCTCAAAGTCCTTGATGATACGGCGGGTTATCAGTTCCAAATCGCTCTTCGACGAGGTAAAGCCAATAAACGGACATCCATAGACCAGCGGAGGACAAGAGATACGGACATGCACCTCCTTGGCACCATTGTCGAAGAAGGTTCGCACATTGTCGCGAAGCTGCGTTCCACGGACGATACTGTCATCACAGAACACGATGCGCTGGTCCTTCAGCACAGCAGGGTTTGGAATGAGTTTCATCTTTGCCACCAGTGCCCGCCTGTTCTGATTGCCGGGAGTAAAGGAGCGCGGCCACGTGGGAGTATATTTCACCACAGCACGCTTATAGGGAATAATCTTTCCTTCGGAATAACCCAGCGCCATACCGACACCAGAGTCAGGAATGCCACACACGATATCGGCATCGACGTCGTCCTTCTCGCCTAAGATACGACCATTCTTCTCACGGACAAACTCTGTGTTGATGCCCTCATAGTCGCTGGCAGGGAAGCCGTAATAAACCCATAGGAACGAACATATCTGGCAGCGGCTGAGCGGCTTCTGCAGCACTTCAATGCCATCGGCCTTCAGCTTCACAATCTCTCCAGGGCCTATGTCGCGTAGTATCTTGTAGTCCAGATTCGGAAAACTGGTGGTTTCGCTGCTGACGGCATAAGCCTCCAACAACTCGTCAGTACCAAAAGGCGACAGGCGATGCAGCGACTTCTGACCAATGACGATAGGGGTACGTCCTAAAAAGTCGCGGGCAGCAATGATGCCGTCTTCCGTGAGAATCAGCATGGAGCAAGAACCTTCTATCTTCTTATACACCATGTTGATGCCTTCCACAAAGTCATTACCCATATTGATGAGCAACGCCACCAGTTCCGTAGGGTTGATATTGTTGGCAGACATCTCGCTGAGATGCATCCGTTTTTCTAACAATTCGTCGGCTAACTGGGGCACATTGTTGATTTTAGCCACCGTCACTACCGCGTAGCGTCCCAAGTGCGAATTGATGATGATGGGTTGTGGGTCGTTATCGCTGATGACTCCGATGCCCTGATGTCCTTTGAAGTTATTCAGTTCATCCTCGAAACGCGAGCGGAAATACTGACGCTCCAGCGAGTGAATAGCCCGATGAAAACCTCCTTCTTCATCGTACGTCACCATTCCAGCGCGTTTGGTACCTAAGTGCGAGTTGTAATCAGTCCCGTAAAACAAGTCGTTTACGCAGTCCCGTTTAGAAATTGTGCCAAAAAAGCCACCCATAAAAATCTTTACCTTTTGTGTGTAGATAATACCTTAATCGCCCACAAAGATACAAAAAAAATGGCAACCACAAAGAATTGCCACTATTTTTTTCAAGAAAAACGCTTCATTTTTATGACATATCAATTCCGAGCCTTCCCTTTTCTCATGTCAGCCACACAACAAGGACTCCCAGCAGCAACAGCAACAGCCATAAGCGCCACATCGACAGCAGGGGCAGGAACGCCCTTTGCAATGCGTGACGGTAAAAAGGCCATAGCGACTGCCACGTCGTAGCACCGTTGCCCAGCAGATATTCACGCAGGGAGTCGTGCATCAAGCGGTCGTTATGGTAGGTTTTCATACCACGCCGACATGCCAGATAGCCCTTCCAAGCCACAACGACCAACAGTAGTACAAGATATGCAGTCATCATAAGCTAATGCGGTTTTCTGAGAGATGATCATTCACGGCAAACACCGTTTTTCCATTGTTGACAGCCTCTTCCAGCAAGCTGTCCACCTTTGCCGTCTCATATTCATCTAACGGCTCTTGAGGCTCATCGATGATCAGCAGTGGCTTTTCTGAATGAACAGCCCGGGTGAGCAACGAGATATAGTCGGTGCTGATGTCAGTATAGCCGTCGGGAAGCGACAAGTGCTGCGGCACATAGGCCGTCTGTCTGCGGAAATAAGGCGCCGACTGGGGCGTCAGCAGTTCACCGTCAATACTGATGTGTCCCCCGTCGATAGGGATGAAACCCATGATAGCACGTACCAACGTGGTCTTCCCTGTGCCAGCCGCTCCCGTAAGGCACAACAGCTGACCGTTTTCCACAGTGGCAGACACGTTGCGTATCCGCTCACCAATCGTCACATTATGCAGTTCTATCATCATAATCGGATGCAAAGGTACAAATAAGCGAGAAGAAAACCAAAAAAACTATAAACTTTAAACTATAAACTATAAACTTTTTCGTACCTTTGACTTCGTCGAAAGTACTCTCGCTTGAGAAAACACAAAAATATTTTTGTTTTCTTCTCGCTTATTCGTACCTTTGCAGCATGAAAACAAACAAACGACGCATGCCCGCCGAATGGGAACACCAAAGTTGTGTTCAGTTGACGTGGCCCCACAAAGACACCGACTGGGCAGACATGCTGCCTGAGATTACTGCCGTCTATGAGGAGATGGCACGTGAAATCAGCCAGCGCGAGGGGTTGCTGATTGTCGCACCAGAGGAACTCACCCCTCACCTCTCCCCACTCACCCCTCATCTCTTACCTCTGGATACCAACGATACATGGGCTCGCGATCACGGCTTCATCACCGTTGAAGAGGCTTCAGCCCTCAGCCCTCAGACCTCAGACCTCATCCTCCTCGACTTCTGCTTCAACGGCTGGGGCGAGAAGTTCGAGGCGACGCTTGACAACCAGATTAACCGCCATCTCTACGAGGAAGGCTTGGTGAAGGGAACCTATGAAGACCATCTGGACTTCGTGCTCGAGGGCGGTTCGATAGAGAGCGACGGCAAGGGTACCATCTTCACGACGGAATGCTGTCTGATGGCTCCTCATCGTAACCAGCCGCTGACCAAGCTGCAAATAGAAGAGAGGCTGAAGGAGTGGCTCGGTGCCGAGCGCATCATTTGGCTGCAGCACGGTAGCCTCATCGGCGACGATACCGACGGACATATCGATACTTTAGTACGCGTATGCCCCCATGATACCTTATTATATACAGGGGGCGACGACGACCATCCTGACCTTGCACGCATGGAAGAAGAACTGCAGGCGCTACGGACGATGGAAGGAAAACCGTATAGGTTGTTAAAACTACCATTACCGAGACCCATCTACGATACGACAGCCATCAGCCATCAGCCATCAGCCATCAATCGACTGCCTGCCACCTATGCCAACTATCTGGTTATCAACGGCGCAGTCCTCGTTCCCACCTATGCCCAACCCGACCTCGACGCAGAAGCTTTACGCATCGTCGGTGAGGCTTTCCCCGACCGCGAAATCGTAGGCATCGACTGTCGCGCCGTCATCCGTCAGCACGGCTCGCTCCATTGCTGCACCATGCAGTATTACTAACGGAAAATATAATATGATTAATTAACATCTAAAAATCACCAATGAAAGTACTTTGTTTCCTTATCTTATTGTTTTGGATGCAGTTTGCTTATGCCCAGCGCATCAACTTTAAAACAATCGGCAATCACATGATTGCCGATGTGATGATTAATGATAGTGTGGCAGCAAAAGCTTTTATGGACACAGGCTGCCCAATAACCATCATAGACAGCACATTTGCCGTGAATTCCGGTTTCAAAATAAACCAAGAAGGGAAACGCCTCAGATATCACACCTTCTCCAGTACCAGCTATTGCTATCCCCTTATGGACGACACGATCAATGTCAATGGACTTCGCAGCTCCCGTCCTGTCTATGTAGGAAATCTAAAGAGGAGAAAAGGTGTTAGCGATATTGACATGATTTTAGGAAGCAACTATATTGCCCAGGACGGCAGTCGTATGCTTACACTCAATATAGCAGAAGGGTATATAGAGTATGGCAGGAAGGAGATAGGAAAAGGATTCAAAGAAGCTATCATGACGGTTGACGAGCGTGGCTTTGTCAGCACCGATGCGCCATTAAGACTATATACCCAAAACGACGGGAATGGTCAGTTAGGTGGCCGATTTGTCATTGACACTGGTAATGCCAACTACTTTTTCCTTTGTGGAAAGAACGAGCGTGTCAGCGAGTTTTTGAAGAAGAAAGGCATAGAACCTGAGGAGAAAATCATGCATGGGAAAACCATCCAATACATACGGATGCAATCTGCAGAGATATTGGGCAAGGAAGTGATGATGAAAGGTGCGCCTCTTGTCATCTTGCCTCGTATGCGTTTCTATGACTATACGGGTGCCATCGGCTTTAAATTCCTAAAAGAAGTCGAGATGATACTTGACTACGACAACAATCTGCTATATGTCAAGTAGAGGAGCTACCTTTGACTTCGTCGAAAAGTTGACTAAAGTCGAGCTAAACCTTCTCTCGCTCTAGAAAACTCAAAAATGATTTGGTTTTCTACTCGCTTATTCGTACCTTTGCACCGTCATAAGCATGGAAACGATGAAGATTGGAATCATACAACAGCATAATAGTGCCGACCGCGAGGACAACAAGCAGAGGTTGGCTGAGAAAATCAGGAAAGTAGCCCAAGCTGGCGCTGAACTCGTTGTACTGCAGGAGCTGCACAATGGTCTGTACTTCTGTCAGGAGGAGAACGTGGATACGTTCGACCTGGCAGAACCCATTCCCGGTCCCTCGACAGAGTTCTATGGTGCGCTGGCGAAGGAGTTAGGCGTTGTGATTGTCACCTCACTCTTTGAGCGCAGGGCTACAGGACTGTATCACAATACGGCTGTGGTGATGGAGAAGGACGGAACGATAGCGGGCAAATACCGCAAGATGCACATTCCCGATGACCCGGGCTACTACGAGAAGTTCTACTTTACCCCTGGCGACTTAGGCTTCCAACCCATCGACACCAGCGTAGGCCGATTAGGCGTACTTGTTTGTTGGGACCAGTGGTATCCCGAGGCAGCCCGCCTGATGGCATTGGCAGGAGCCGAACTGCTCATCTATCCCACAGCTATCGGCTACGACCCTAACGACACACCCGAGGAACAGCAGCGTCAGCGCATGGCTTGGCAAACCGTACAGCGCGGTCACGCCGTAGCTAACGGACTGCCCGTGGTAACCGTCAACCGTGTTGGCGATGAGGACGGCGTACCTTTCTGGGGAACCAGTTTCGTGGCAGGACCACAGGGCGAATTGCTCTTTGAGGCTCCCACCGACCAAGAGGCAGAAGCCGTCGTGGAGGTGGATATGCAACGCTCCGAACAAGTGCGCCGCTGGTGGCCGTTCCTCCGCGACCGCAGGATAGAAGCCTACCACGCACTCACCGAGCGCTTCATCGACTGATCCGCATCATACGATACAACCGAGATAGTACCGACAAGAAGCATGAAGATATGAAGAACGAAGGTTATCCCGTAAAGGAGTATGGCAAGGCGGTAAAACGCTACGTGCAGACGATGGATCTGAAAGACGATGATGAGCTGATAGCTGAATATCGCCGCCGGCACAGCAGGGAGCAGGCTTGGCCCGAGATACTCAACGGCATCCGCGAGGTGGGAATCCTCGATATGCAGCTTTTCATCTTAGGCACCCGTCTGGTGATGATTGTCGAGACACCGCTCGACTTCGACTGGGATTCCGCGATGGCCCGACTGGCAACGCTGCCCCGTCAGCAGGAGTGGGAAGACTATATGGCCATGTTCCAGCAATGCCGCGAGGGAGCTACCAGCGACGAGAAGTGGCAGATGATGGAACCCATGTTCCGCCTCTACGAGTAAAGATACTAAATTACGATCTTTGATAAGACTGGATATTGGATCTGTTTCATCCCCATGGATGCCTTTCCTCATACAAGATATCTTCTGCCAAATCGTGCGTCTTTCTCGCCAAGTCGCCTAACAAACTGTCATCCTGCAGACGTGCTATAATCTCTTGTGTGGTGCCATATCCCATCGTAGATTCAGCCCCGTAAGGACTGGGATAGTTCACAGCACCTAACTCCAGATAGCGTTTATCCTCGCTACCCTTAACACCCACGCAAGTCACCTTCAGTATCAAGTGCGACAATCCGATGTGCAAATCTTTAACCTCCTCTCGTTCATACACCACGTCGAACTTTCCATGCTGCGGCACCTTCCTAATCGCTTGGCCCCTCAGCCCACGAATCATCTTCGCCAGTAACATCCTCAAAGGGTCACCCTGCGCTTTCTTTTCTAACTTTGCGTCCAGCCTACTCGTACGCCGTCCCCGCCTTACTTCCTGCAAATTGCCAGGAGATTGCGTCACTCTGCATCTCGTTTTCTTTCCTCTTTTCATATCTCTAATATTAGAACTATCTTCTTTAAGAGCCCTTTATTCATTAAGTAGTATGTCGGATTTTCCGGCACGTCTTCTTATTGTCTATATTTCTCCAAAATGGTAATTCTCTTTCATGTCGTCAGGAAGATCAGCACGAGGCTCGATGCTCAAAGGATATATTCTGAGTTTTGCCTTTTGTTCTGGCTTCACTTGGGGGAAGGCGCGTTTGAGAGCCTCCAATCGTTCTTCCCGTACATACTTACTTTTTGAGGCATTTACCGACCAGCAGAGAATAAACAGGTCTGCCGAGTTAATGTAGTCCTTAATTACTTGCGGGAACACATCACCTATTCCCAAACTATCGCGATCAAAGAAATGAGGAACAGAAGCCAATTTCAATCCTTCGTGCAAAAACTTTACCTTAGATTCATCTTGATGGGAGTATGAGATGAATACCTTACTGTATTTATGAGATACTATCTCTGGATTCAGTATCCTCGGCGCATCAACAATCCTCGTAATGAACCTCATCTCACCCACAGGTACTCCATTGACTGTCAGTAATGCCACACAGCTCAACTCATCCACATCAATTTCCTTTGGCACAAAATAGTCGAAACTACACTTCGTAAACATTCCCTGCCATACAACACTTTTCTTGTCCGACATCAAAAGTGTCTCTCCATAGATATTCAATAACACTTCAACCTTGTCCCCTCTTTCTAGTTTGCATTGAAGTGGAATATAATCCCGACGTTTAGCGTCTTTATCTGACTCCTGAGCAAGGGCCTTTACCTTCTCCGTTTCTTCATAAAGGTGAAGATATACCTGTATCTGCATGTGAGACTTGGGCTTCACTTCTGCAGAAGAGAAAACAGAAGAGAAGACGTTGTCATACGATACTTTTTTACCAAATAAGCGCCTAAACCAACTACTTGACACATTATTTGGGGGAAGTATTTCTGAATCTGGTTTAATAACCTTTTGAATATATGACTCAGGTTTGGGCTGACGCATTTCTTCCATCTGGGTATATAACTCTTTGAGAAGGTTCCGTGCTTCATAAATATACGGGGAATCGGGATGATAAGACAAATAATCCTCAGTCTCATGTATAAGATTGTGTAAGTCGTATTCCCTAACATGTGGTTTGTTTGCCAAACGCTCCCATTTGCATCGTTCTTCTCGGTTTTTAAGATCCCTTTCGGCCTGTAGCTGCTCCTGCCTATTTATAAGCTCGTCAAGCATTGATGAAGCTTCTCTGACATGTGACAACTTCGATTCCATGTAACAAGATATGTAGGACTCTGTTTCTTGGATAAGCGCTTTCAGTTCTTCTTCGTTTCTTTTTGGTCTCCGTAATAATCGTTTCCATGCTTCTTCCTCTCGATGGTCGGTGAACATATTTATCAATCGATCATACAACTCGGAGGGTAAAACCGGAGGAGCAAAATCTTCCACTTTCAAATTTTCGTACTTCATAATTAGCCTTGCAACATCTTCAATTCTTATTGAAAAGCTATGTTGCTGTACCTGCCTAAGTAATCGTTCCTTTTGTAATGAATTCAATAGTTCCATAATCCAAAATAAGTTTCTGAGTCCTCTTCTCAAAAGTCACAAATTCCACATGTTTCCTTAATTATTCTTGAACTTCAACGTTACCAGCCGTTTGTCTGGCAGTCCCATTTGAATAATTTACTAACTGTCAATATTTGCTTCACCTCGGTCTCTGGCAATATGTTCTACTATCTTGGTCTTTGCAAACTTGTGCATCTTGACGCAGAAATAGATGAGGACGATGGTACCGATTCCACCGACATAGGGATTGACAGTACCGCTGAGAGCAAGGGCATCATAGACGCCGTGAGCCACAACGGGAACGAGCAGGACACATGCGGCGGTACGCGAAGAGTGATCTACAAAGCGATAGACGGAATAATAGTACCCCATCAGCACGGCGAAGGCATAGTGCCCCGGAACGGCTAACAATGCACGGCTCACGGCTACCCCCATCCAGTTTCCTTCTTCCCCAACGACAAAGAACACATTCTCTACTGCTGCAAAACCAAGTCCCACGCAGACGGCATAGACAATGCCGTCGAAATGCTCATCGAAATAGGGATTCTTCCGCAAGAGAAGCCATAGGGCCAACAGCTTGAAGCTCTCTTCGGGAAGAGCCGCCACAAAGAAAGCTTGTATAGTGGTGTCAAAAAGATCCGTCGGACTGCCTCCAAGCATCGCTTGCTCTATCGCCATTTCCAACATAGCGACAGGAATGCAAATTCCCACGCCATACATAACCGCCTTTACCAACCAGCTTATGGGTTCTGGCTGTGGGTCTTGCCTACATATATATATTAAAAGGAATATAACTGGCAGAAGTGCTGCAGCAAACATAATCAATGTATCCATGGGCTATATCGTTTTGTTACCACACGAAGTTCTCGGTTTCGGAGTCGAAGCGGAGGGGCTGGGTCCATCCGGCTTGCTGGCAGGTGGTCTGGATGAGGTCATGAACCTGAGGGGTGATGGGGCGGCGTCCTCCGTGGTACTGATAGTAAACGGTGCGGCCGAGCGCGCCAATCAGCCGGTTTTTAATCTGGCGCATGGTGTGCTGGGGCATATCGAAGTAGAACTGCTGCATGCCGACAGGCATCGACACGGGTTGATTGTCACGGAAATATTCGCAGGTGCCGTCGGCAGCTTTCTGGTATCGCGGATTGATGCTGGTGACAACGTGCTGCTGAGGGTCGGCATACTGCCCCACCTCATAGCGCAGGCACTGGTTGTGGCGTGGGCATTGGTCGCAGAAGCAGCACATATATGTCTTGGCTTTCTCTTGGAAAAGCGTTTTCTTGTCGGTCATACTTCGGTTATATCGTATTTTGCTGCAAATGTACAAAATAATCGTGACGTGGCAAAGTGATTTTGGAAGATTAACGCAATTCAGACTATGATGTTTTTGACAAGTGTTCAATAAAATTGACCTCGTTTTGATATTTTTTGCACAAATCTGGCCACTTTTTCAATCTTTTTTGCTACTTTTGCAGCGTGTTTTAAAAGAAGCACAAGACATAACAGGCTCATACATCACCGAATTACCACCTCGCAGATAAAAAGAGCCATTAACATCCATAAAGGAGTGTTTGCGCTATTGGCGCAGGCGTTTCTGCGATGGATGGGAGCACAGGGGACTGGTACTTGTCTCATATTGAAAAGGCAAAAACGGCGAAAGGAACAAACTGGGAACAAAAATTTCAAAAACCCCAAAATGAAAACATCTGCTTAACAAATCTTAACTTGGAAAAAACGGCAATTTTCCGATGTTGTCATTTGGAGTTCTCTTTTACAGTAAATGGGTGATAAGGATAACGCACATTATCAAGTAGTGTTATTAGGATAGTAAAAATTTCATTATACAGATGCCAAAAACCATAAAAAAACATAAACTCAGTTGCTTTGCTACAAAGTTTTGTCTAAAATTGCGATAAAGTGAAATTAATTCACTACCTTTGTAGCATTAAACTGAGATATATGGAAGATGTAAATCGTATCAAGTTGGTATTGGTTGAAAAGAAGCGAACCAACAAATGGCTATCTGAGCAGATGGGAGTAACCCCTTCCACTGTCTCAAAATGGTGTACCAATTCTTCTCAGCCTGACCTTCCAAGCCTTTTGAAGATTGCTGACTTGCTTGAAGTTGATATTAGAGAATTGATAGTTCGCGAGTACAAATCTTATTTGTTGTCGCAAGAATCAAAATGAGGCATGGTAGTCAATGGCATTGATATAGAAGTTGAGCGCAAGCCCATCAAGAACCTTCATTTGGCGGTCTATCCTCCAGATGGAAGGGTCCATGTGTCTGCCCCTCAGTCTTACACTGATGAGCAGATCAAGCTCTTTGTTCTGAAGAAATGGGTATGGCTCGTACAGAAGCGCAAAGAAACAACATCCTACACATTTCAAGATGAGCGCGAATATGTATCTGGCGAAGCCCATTACTACAAAGGTGAACTTTATCGCCTGAAGGTTATCAGAGATAACACCTGTACCTTTCACGTCGATATTCAAGGCGACTATATCAATGTCTATGTCTATGAGCGTACCACAAAGGAAAACATTGCAAATGTCCTTTGGAACTGGTATAAGGAGCAAGTCACCCCAACTTTAGAAATGTATGTGGCTAAATGGGAGAAAATCCTTGATGTTAAGGTTACAGAATGGACCATTCAACAGATGCCTTCAAGTTGGGGCAAATGCCACAAAGATACAGGCAAGATCATGTTCAACCTCCAGCTGGCGAAGAAACCGTTGAATTGTATTGAATATGTGGTGGCCCACGAGCTTACTCATCTTATTGAACAAAATCACACAGACAAATTCCAGCATATCCTTGGAACTTATCTTCCTGGATGGAAAAAGATAAAAAAACTATTAAACGAATTCCCCCTATAAGGCTATGGCAACGTATCAAGAACAAAAGGAAAGAGATTATCAGAACAAGCTCGTCAAGCGATTTGTTGACGAACTTGATTACAAGTATCTCGGCAACTGGCAATATGCCAAAGGCGAGACAGTCAATAGTCTGGGCAAACAGAACTCGCCTATCCTTGATGATGAGGTACGCAAGTTTCTGAAAGACCAGAAGAAGGAAGACAAGAAAACTCCGAAATATACGGATCGGCAGATTGAAGATGTTCTCTTTCAGTTAAAAAGCAAAGCCCGCCTTGGAAACGCAAAGATGAGCGGTCTGATGCAGTGTAATACAGACCTGTATGATACCTTGATGATGGGCATCAAGTCACAACCAGACCCAGAATCAAATCATGAGGATGTGATGCTGTTTGACTTCGAGGACTTTACCAATAACAACTTTGCCATAGCAGAAGAGGTCAGTTACATAGACCCCTTGTTGGGAAAGAACAAGCGTCCCGACATCGTTGTCTACGTGAACGGCATTGCTTTGGCGGTCATTGAACTGAAGCGCAGTCTTGTCAATTATGAAGAAGGTATCAAACAACATCTGTCAAACGAGCGTGACTTTATTCCTTCCTTCTTTACCACCTCACAGTTCACTATCGCCTCTAGCGATGGTGTGGATTTCCGATATGGAACGATTGGCACACCTTTGAAGTTCTGGTGCAAATGGAAACGTGACACTACCAAGCTGGGCGATGTGCTGACAGAGCAGGAATCCTACAGCATGTTTTTCAACAAGGAAAATTTCATGTTCATCTTCCGTTATGGCGTGTTGAACGACGGCGGCATCAAGAAAGTGTTGCGCCCGCATCAGATTTATGCCATCAAGGCAGCTGCGGCACGTATGCCTAAGAAGGAAAGCGGAGTGATCTGGCACTCGCAAGGTTCTGGCAAGAGCCTTACGATGGTTGCTTTGGCATCCTATATTCGTCGCAATTATGAGAATCCTCGTGTCGTGGTTATCACCGATCGCAAAGAACTTGACCTACAACTGGCAGGAACGTTTATAAAGGGTGGCAACACGCTCCATCATGCCACTTCCAGCAACGACCTCCTTGAAACGCTTAATAAAGGGGAAGAATGGCTTATCTGCTCACTCATCCACAAGTTCGGTGCAAACGGCTCTGAGGATGAAGCCGAGAAAGACGAATCAGGTACAAAAGTTAATCTGGACAAATACCTTGATGAACTGCAGGCTATCATCGCACAGAAATATGCTGGTAACTTTAGTGTGAAGGGTGATAACATCTTTGTGTTTGTGGATGAATGTCACCGCACGCAGAGCGGTCGCCTACATAAAGCCATGCGAGCCATCATGGGCAAGGAGATTATGCTAATAGGTTTTACAGGCACACCTCTCTTGAAGAAGGACAAGGGCGATATGTTCAACCGTATCAAGAATATGTCGGAGCTAACCTTTGGCCCCTATATCCATAAGTATCTGCACAAACAGGCTGTAGAAGACAAAGTTATCCTCGACCTACAATATGAATACCGCAACGTAGAACAGCAACTTTCCAGCAAGCAGAGAGTTGACCAGAAGCTGGATGCACTGTCAGCTGGGCGTAATCTGACCGACGAGCAACGCAAGATGGTGGAAGACCGATGGGCTACTTTGGAAAAAGTCTATTCGACAAAGGAACGCATCGAGCGTATAGGCTACAGCATCCTTGACGATGTGGGATATGGTCTGTTGAAGCACGGCTGGGGTAATGCCATATTGGTGTCAGGTTCTATCTATCAAGCATATAGATATTATAAGTTCTTTACCCAAGATAGCGATAACACCTTGCTCAGAGGGCATGTTGCTGTAGTAACGAGCTACGATCCCAAGGACAGCGACATTGCCAATGACTCAGCAGACACCAGCAAGGAAACGGAGGCTAAATTCAAGTACGATTGGGCAAAGCGATCGTTTAAGGATGCTGGCGATGGCATCAAAAACGCAGATGACTATGAGAAGTGGGCAAAGAATCTCTTTATCAAGTGCCCGGCCCAGATGAAGTTGCTTATTGTTGTAGATAAGCTACTCACGGGCTTCGATGCTCCAAGTGCCACTATCCTTTACATTGACCAAGAGATTAAAGATCATACCTTATTCCAGGCCGTTTGCCGTGTGAACCGCCTTGGCGAAGACATCAAGGACGAAGAAGGCAACATCAGCGTAAAGACACACAAGGAGTTTGGACTTATCGTCGACTTTAAGAACTTGTTTAATTGTATAAAAAATACTGTTATAAAGTTTAATGACGGTCAAGGTTTCTCAGGATTAGATGATGTTGATGTGGAAGGTCTGCTTGATAGTGCTGTCAACAAACGCAAGGAAAAACTGACGGCTGCAAAAGAGGCCTTTGAAGGTCTGAAAGCCATCTGGGAAAGCAAAGGACTGACCGAACTGGAACCGCTTGCAGAGTATTACGTAACCGAGCAGGACGATGAAGACCCAGCACAATGCCGCAGAACCGTCATGTATAGCATAACGGGTGGCATGGTTGCTGCATATAACAATATGTCCGACTATTTCAGTCAGACAGATTTCACACCAGAGCAAATAGAACAATTTGCATCTTTGTCGCGCGAGGCAGGGACCATACATCGCAAGGTACTCCAGAAGTCAGGTGATGACTTCGACCCGCGTACATTTGACCCGGATATGCGCCAGCTTCTTGACCAGCATATTCGTGCGGAAGGGGCTGAGACATTCATACCTTCCACAGCGGATTTTTCCTTCCTTGACTTTATCAATGATAACACTGATACGGAAGCTGCTACAGATGAAGCCATCCGTCAGGCTGGCGGTAATGCTAATGGCGCAGCTGAAGTTATTGAGGGAATGGCTCGTCGTGTAAATACAGACTGGAATAGTGGTGATAATGAAGCAAGAATGGGCTTTAGTGAAAGATTACAAATGCTCCTCGAAAGATTAAAGAGAGAGAATGCTACAGCCCGTGAAATAATAAGTGCACTCATTGAACATATCAAAGCCATCAAGCATGGTAGTGATGCGCCAAACGGACTTGACAACAGGCGCTCCAAGGCTCTGTGGAACAACCGTGCTGCATGGAATGCTCCTGCGGATGATAACGAGGTGATTGAAATCATCAAGAAGATTGATGACTTCATCTATCGCAATGCTGGGGCAAACTGGCAAGATCCTGACAGCAACGCCAGTTGCTACTTGCGTGAGGACCTGCAAACCATGTTCCCAGCGTTCAGTGAGCAGGACATCTACGAGATTTATCGTCTCGCTTCTCAAAACTCATAACAGATAATCAATATATGGCAATTAAGAAATCACAATTATACAACGCTCTCTGGGAGTCGTGCAACGCACTTCGCGGCTCGATGGACGCCAGTCAGTACAAGGACTATGTGCTGATAGTCTTGTTTGTGAAGTATCTCTCTGACAAGGCAGGTCAGCCGGGCTTCCGTCTGAAAGTACCAGAAGGATGCAGTTTCAAGGACTTTGTAGCCCTGAAACAGGATGATAAGATTGGCGAGAAGATGAATACCAAGCTGGAGGCTATCAAGGAAATGAATGCCCGACAGCTTGGCGACCTTGCCCTACCTAACTTCAACGACCCTACCAAACTGGGCAGTGGGCGCACGATGGTTGATACCCTTTCAAAACTCATCGGTGTGTTTGAGAATGATGCACTCGACTTTTCCCATAACCGTGCTGCTGATGATGACCTTCTGGGCGATGCCTACGAATACTTGATGAAAAACTTTGCTGCCGAGAGCGGTAAGAGTAAGGGACAGTTCTATACTCCTGCAGAGGTGAGCCGTGTGATGGCAAAGTTACTTCGTATCGACGAACTTGACCGTGCTGAGCATACCATCTATGACCCCACCTGTGGTTCTGGTTCTTTGTTGCTTCGTGCCTTGGCAGAAGCCAGCAATCCACGTGTGTCTATCTTCGGACAGGAGAAGGACAGCAGCACGGCGGCATTGGCTAAGCTCAATATGTTGCTTCACGGTATCAGCAGTGCCGACATCAAGGTGGGCGACACTTTGGCTGACCCACAATTCAAACAATATGGTATGGTCAGCACTTTTGATGTTTGCGTAGCCAATCCACCTTTCTCCATGAAGAACTGGCTGGCGTCGGACATGGAGAACGATCAGTATAACCGTTGGACAGCCAATCTGTTGCCACCAGCCAAGTGTGGCGACTATGCTTTTCTACTCCACCTCATCGCCTCAATGAAGACAGATGAAGGTCGTGGCGCCTGCATCCTGCCTCATGGTGTACTGTTCCGAGGCAATGCTGAGTACGATATCCGCAAACATATCGTCAAGAAGCACTATATCAAGGGAATCATCGGACTGCCGCCAAACATATTCTTTGGCACAGGTATTCCTGCTTCCATCATCATCATCGATAAAAAGGACAAGGACAGTCGTAAGGGTATCTTCTTCATAGATGCAAAGGATGGCTTCAAAAAGGATGGAGCAAAGAACCGTCTTCGTGAGCAGGACATCAAGCGTATCGTGGATGCGTGGGATGCACAGCAGCCCATCGACCACTATTGCCGACTGGTGGGATGGGACGAAATTGAGAGCAACGACTACAATCTGAACATTCCCCGATACATACAGCCAAAAGACACTGAGATTCAGCATGACATCGAGGCTCATTTGCATGGCGGACTTCCTGCCCATGATGTGGATAGTATGCAGACATATTGGAATGCCTGTCCTTCATTGAAGGTCAGCCTGTTCAACAGTACAGCAAACGGCTACTACAGCCTGAAGCCAGCAAAAACAGAGATAGCTCAGTCAATAGAGAAAGACCCTTCATACGTTTCACAAAATGGTCGGTTCTCTGCTCTTCTGAATGAATGGAAAGCGGAAATTATGCCACAGATGAAAGCCGTCGGTCAGGGCGCACGTCCCAAGGAACTGATTACCGACTGGTCGGAATCACTTCTGATCAAGGCAAAAGACCACAGCGGACTGGTGGATGCCTATGAAGTCTATGATGTATTGCTCAACTACTGGGCAGACGTGATGCAGGATGACTGCTACATGATTGCTAACGATGGGTGGACGTACCCCGAAGTGCAAGCCGTAAAGCAAGGAAAGGGTGACAAGAAGAGGGCTGTTATGTACGACGAGATAGTTTGCGACCTTGTGCCTGTCAATATCGTTCTTGCAGAGTATTTTACCACTGAGACAGCCGAGATTGCTGAATTGTCGTCTTCTATAGAGAGCCTACAACAGGAATTGTCCGACCTTGTGGATTCGAATACCGACGTATTCCGTTTCAACGATGATGACGAGGACAAACCTGTCAATGTGAAGATTGCTGACGTAAAGAAAGCCATCAAGAATGCAAAGACGGATGGCACCAGCAAGGAGGATTTGAAAATTTTGAAGCTTTGGGAATCTACTTATACGAAGAAGGAAGGGTATGTTTCCCAATGGAAGCAGAAGCGAACCGAACTCACAGAGGCAGTTGTGGCGAAATATGCAGCCCTGACAGAGGATGAAATCAAGACACTTGTAGTAGAACGCAAGTGGCTGGCGAGTGTTGTCGGTGGTTGCGAAGCCTTGATGCAAAATGTCACACACCAGATAGCAAGCGATGTAACCACCCTTTTCGAGCGTTATGAGTTGACATTGGGGGCAACCGAGAGCAAAGTGAACGATTTGGAGCAGGAGGTACTTCGCTCACTCAAAGAAATGGGATTCACCTTGTAAAACGTGTTTTTATATGGACAAGAAAAAAGCAAAACATACAGAAATATCTGTTCTATATAATTTACCAGATAATTGGGCAGAAGAGACGGCGTTTTCATTCGAGCATCTGTCCGAACTGGTGTTGCAGCTGCACGATTCCGCCTATTCGGCAACCGTGAAAGCAATAAACCGCTTTTCCACGATAAGAAACTATGTCATCGGATTCTATATTGTGGAGTATGAACAGCATGGCAATGACCGCGCCAAGTATGGCGACCGGCTGTTGAAGCGTTTGGCTGAGCGTGTGAACAGAAGGGGAATCAACGAAACTTTGCTCACAAATAGCCGTAAGTTCTATTTGACTTATCCCCAAATAAAAGACTACCTGACTGCAATTTCTCCGACGGCATCGGAGAAATCTGCCGAAAAAAGTCCGACGCTGTCGGATAAATTCATCACACCAGCTACAGAGCTTGTTTCCATGCTCTCTTTTTCTCATATTGTTGAGATTCTGACCGTCGATGACCCTTTGGCTCGTTTCTTCTACGAGACAGAGTGCATCCGCTGTTGCTGGAACGTGAAAGAGCTGCGCAGGCAGATTTCGACAAATCTCTATTTTCGTGCTGGTGTTAGCAAAAATCCCCAACTGCTGATAGACCGGACGGAGAAAAACAGTTTACCTGCATTAACTATCAGGGATCCGTTCTCGTTTGAGTTTCTTGGCTTGCGTCCAGAAGCCTTTACGGAAAGCGATTTGGAGAATGCCTTAATAGGGCATCTGCAAGAGTTCCTGCTCGAAATGGGCAAGGGATTTTGTTTTGAGGCACGGCAGAAACGGATGATTATCGACGATGAATACTACTTTGCCGACTTGGTGTTCTACAATCGTATCCTGCACTGCAATGTTATCATCGAACTGAAAGACGACGAGTTCCGCCATGCCGACCTCAGTCAGCTTAATGCCTACGTCTCATATTTCAGGGAGAACGAGATGAACCCAGGGGACAACCCTCCTGTGGGCATACTGCTTTGCACTCGCAAAGGCGACAGGATGGTGGAGTATGCTTTGGCTGGCATGGATAACAACCTATTTGTCTCCACCTATATGCTTTCGTTGCCCGACAAGAAAACACTACAAGACTTTCTGTTAAAGGAGATTAGCAAATGAAAGAAACAAGATTCAAAGATACGGAAGTTGGTAGGATTCCTGAGGATTGGACAGTGAGTACCATTGAGAATATTGCTATGATTACAACTGGTAGCCAAAACACTCAGGACAATGAAGAAAATGGCGATTATCCATTTTATGTGCGTTCTCAACAAGTTGAACGGATTAATAAATGGATATTTGACACAGAAGGTGTAGTAACAGCAGGTGATGGCGTTGGTACGGGAAAAGTGTTTCACTATGTTAATGGCAAGTTTGGATTGCATCAGCGATGCTATCTTATCCATAATTTCGTATCAAACATGAGTGCACGCTTTTTCTTCTGGATATTCAGTAATAATTTTTATGAAAGAGTGCATTCGATGACTGCTAAGTCATCAGTAGATTCAGTTCGTCGAGAAATGATTGCTGGTATGCAAATCCCCATACCTCCAAAATCAGAGCAAACTCGTATTGCCACAGCTCTTTCCAAAGTTGATGCTCTAATCTCAGAATTGGGCAGACTGATAGAAAAGAAACGTGCTATTAAGCAAGGTGCCATGCAGCAACTCCTTACAGGCAAGAAACGCCTCAAAGGATTCTCCGAGCCGTGGGTGGAGAAGAAGTTGGGAGAGATTTGTGATGTTAAACGAGGTGTGCGTGTTACGCGAGAAACATTAACAACAGAAGGTCAATATCCTGTATTTCAAAATACGAACTACCCTTTAGGCTATTTTAATAAGTATAATGTTGCAGCAAACACACCATTTGTTATAGTTGGAGGGTCTGCTGGTTTGGTTGGCTTAAGTAAAAATAATTATTGGGCTGCAGATGATTGTGCCTATTTTGATAATTGTGTAGAATTAAACTTAGTCTTTCTTTACTATATTTTGTTGCTTCGTCAGAATGAAATTGAAAGACATGTAAGAACGGCAAGTGTACCAAGGCTTGATAGAAAAAATATTGAAGACCTTGTTATACTAATTCCATCTTTGATAGAGCAATCCGCCATCGCCTCAGTCCTTACCTCGATGGGCGACGAAATCACCGCCCTCGAAGCCCAGAAAGCGAAATACGAGCAGATAAAGCAAGGCATGATGCAGCAGTTGCTTACTGGTAAGATAAGGTTGGCAAATACTGTAGCCAAAACGAATACGACAACGGCAAATGTCCATTTCCGTAGGAGCGTTCTGGCGGCAGAGATTGCAGAAAGACTATACGAAGAACCGACCTTTGGCCATGTAAAGATGGAGAAGATGCTATTCTTAACGGAACGTCTTTGTCATATAGACATCGGCTCACACTATCACAGAGATGCGGCAGGTCCTTATGACAACCGCGCCCTACGCTCCATTGATAGTCAGTTGAGAAAGCAGAAGTGGTTTGATGTGAAGCGGACAGAGAAAGGGAACAGATATGTGCCAATGCAGAACCGTGGCAAGCATAAAACGTATTTTGACAAATACTATTCTACCGTTTTGCCCACATTCGAAAAAATCATTGATACGTTCAAGACGCAAAACACAGAGCGTTGTGAAATTGTTGCCACACTCTATAGCGCATGGGAAGATTTGCTGCATAGCAATAAGCCTTTCACTGATGCCGACATCGTGAACGAAGTGCTGAACAACTGGCATGAATCAAAGAAGCGAATATCAAAAGAACGTTGGCTATCAGCCATCCAGTGGATGCGTGAGAACGGCTTTGCTCCTGATGTAAGAAACAACGAGTCAAGAAAATGAACAGACTTGTCATCATAGGAAACGGCTTTGACATGGCTCATGGTCTCAAAACCAGTTATAAAGACTTTATAAACTGGTATTGGGACAGGCGTGTTGATGCTTTTGTTGGTAACATAACAAAGATTATAATAGATGAATATTGCTATCACTTATCACTTTTCGTTATAATCATCTTATTATTAGTTATTTAGATGGTGAAAAGCTGCTTTTTAACTTGTCATAGGTTGTCACTATTTAAAGTTGAATCAGTTGTTTTTGGGCTTAAAGATAGTTTAACTTACTGGTTATAAGTTTGTTTACGATTGTTCCGTATAGTGTGAACAAGTTGTTTATACGGTCTAAACAAACTGTTTATATGGTATAAACAAATTGTTTATGGTGCTTTCGTTTATTGTAAACAATTTGTTTAAGGAAAGTAAAATGTATAGAAACAGGCTGAAAGTGACAATATATGATAGATTAAAAAGTATGTTGTCACTAACTAACAAACGGATTTTCAAAAGGTTACAAGCAAAAATGACAAGTGAAAGCAGAATTTTTATAGATTGATTAAAAATTATATTTCCAAAAAACTTGTACATTTCAGTATTTTTTCGTACCTTTGCTGAGAATTAAAAACTAGTGAAAACTATGGCAAATGTAACCATCATCAAGCGACAGCGACAGAACGAGACGCTGCGCATAGTAGATATCCAGCAGCTGGCAGCGACCATCCAGACACTGGAGTATAGAGAACAGGTCGATATGGTACGGTCGTACTACCCCGTGATGACGCCCGTCAAAGAAGGCGAGATCAGCGAGTCGAACAACTTTGTGCAGCACCTGCCGCGCATCTGCTTTGCCTCGGAGTTAGAGAACAAGAAGCACCAGCGTGTAAACCGAAGCTACACAGGGCTGGTGCTGTTGGAGGTGAACCACCTGCAGAGCTACGAGGAGGCTGCCGCCATCCGCACGGGAGCCGCCCAGATGCCGCAGACGCTGCTGGCGTTTGTCGGTGCCAGCGGCAGGAGTGTCAAGATAGTGTGTCAAGGAGCACTCGCCGCCGCTACATCGCAAGGTTCCCAACAGCCCAGGGAGCTGAAAGACCTGAAGAGCACAGAGGACACGGAGCGTTTTCACCTAAACCTTTACGAGAAGGCCCGTATGGCGTATAACGGACAGTTGGGTGTGACCATCGAGAAACTGGAGCCGACGCTGGAGCGTACCTGCTATATGAGTACCGATGCCGACGTGGTGTATAACCCGCTCGCCATTCCGTTTTATGTCGATACAAGCAGCCTGCAGCAGACTTTCAGCACCGCCAGTCGCACGACAATAGAACCTGCAAACACGGCGCCGGGACTAAACCACTATTTGACTATGCACAACATCTACGAGTTCAACATGCAGCGGGCTTTCGAAGATATGAGAGCTGACGGCGTGAACAACGAGGACGATGAAAGCTATGCCCACCTGTTAGCGACGAGGCTGGCAGAATACTGTTTAGAGACGGGTATCAGCATGTCGGTAGCCCTGAATCTGACGACCTACCGCCTACCCTTCCGCGGCTTTAAGCCGTTGGTGCGCCAGGTGTTCAACAACGTTTATCAGAAGGACAACGAGCGCCGCTATCGTCAGCGAAAGAACATCGTGCAGCCGCTGAAGAACATTCCGCCAGAGACGCTGCTCACCATGAAGATAGACATCTTCCTCCGCGAGAACTACGAGCTTCGAATGAACGTCATGCGAGGGGTGGCAGAGTATCGGAAACGCACGGGAGTGGGCTTCGACTTCCAGGACCTGACGGAACAAGCCCGCAACTCAATGACCCTGCGGGCACTGGAGCAGGGCATCCGCTGCTGGGACAAGGACATTCGCCGCTACGTCAACAGCGACGACATTGAGCTGTACGACCCCATGAACGACTGGCTGGACCACCTGCCGACATGGGACGGCAAAGACCGTGTGGAGGAACTCGCCAGGCGCGTCGCCACCCGCTATGAGGAGTGGCCACACCTGTTCCATATCTGGATGCGCTCCATGGTAGCCATGTGGCAGGGAAAAGGTCAGCTGACCGGCAACGCGCTCGTACCTTTATTAATAGGACGCCAGGGCTGTGGCAAGACCTCATTCTGCCGCATCCTGCTGCCCCGTCAGCAGCGCGAATACTACAACGACCGCATCAACTTCAAGAACGAGAGCGACCTGAACCTGGGACTCACCTCGTTTGCCCTCATCAATCTGGACGAGTTCGACAAGGTCACCCAGCGCCAGCAAGTCGTGCTGAAATACCTCGTCAGCACCGCCGATCTGAAATATCGTCCACCCTACGGCAAGGCCTATCAGCAGCACCGCCGCTACGCCTCGTTCATCGGCACCACCAACGAGACCACTCCCCTCACCGACCTCAGCGGCTCGCGCCGTTTTGTCTGCGTACCGGTCGAGGGTTCCATCGACTTCCAGACACCAGTCGATTATCCGCAGCTCTATGCGCAGCTGTGCTATGAGGTAGCCCACGGCGAGCCCTACTGGCTCAGCAAGGACGAGGAGCAGCAGCTCATGCAACACAACATCGCCTTCCAGCAGCTGAACGGTTTGGGCGAAATGTTGCTGTCGCTCTTCCAGAAACCTGCAAGTCCTGCCCCACAGGATTCCAGGAAGAACGTTGAAGAGGCAGACGGCAGGTGGATGCTCTTGAGCGATATTTCTGCCTGTCTGAAGAAAGCCTTCGGCTCGGCGTATAAGGATAGCCCCGGAACGCTCATCCGGCTGGGCAACATCATGAAGGGTGCCGACATGAAATTTGAGAGTCGCCACAGCAACCAAGGCACAGAATATTGGGTCAAGGAGGTTGGGTAAAAAGGCGAAAAAACGTGGAAAAGCTTTGCGGTTTACGAAATTTCTCGTAATTTTGCAGCCAATTAAGCACAAAACTGAATAAAAAAGATGGCAAACAATTTAAGATTCCAAGTTGTAGAAGAGGCTTTCAAGAAGCGTGCCGTTGATGTGAAGGTGCCTGCGGAACGTCCGTCGGCATATTTTGGCAAGTATGTATTCAACCGCCAGAAGATGCAGAAGTACCTTCCGAAGAACGTCTTCAAGAAGATGATCGACGTGATGGACAATGGTGCCAGTCTGGACCGTTCGATAGCCGATGCTGTGGCAGAAGGCATGAAGCAATGGGCGCTGGAGATGGGCGTCACTCACTATACGCACTGGTTCCAACCGCTGACGGAGGGTACTGCCGAGAAGCACGACGCCTTCGTGGAGCACGACGGTAAGGGCGGCATGATAGAGAAGTTTGACGGCAAGCTGCTCGTACAGCAGGAGCCTGACGCTTCCAGCTTCCCCAACGGTGGCATCCGCAACACCTTCGAGGCGCGCGGCTACTCGGCTTGGGACCCCACGAGTCCGGTGTTCATCATCGACGACACGCTGTGTATTCCCACCATCTTCATTGCCTATACCGGCGAAGCCCTCGACTACAAGGCTCCTTTGCTGCGCTCGCTGCATGCCGTCGATAAGGCGGCTACCGAGGTGTGCCGCTACTTCTACGACGACGTGACGAAAGTTCAGGTGAATCTGGGCTGGGAGCAGGAATACTTCCTTGTCGATGAAGGTCTCTACTCCGCCCGTCCCGACCTGCTGATGACGGGGCGCACGCTGATGGGTCACGAGAGTGCCAAGAACCAGCAGATGGACGACCACTACTTCGGCACTATCCCCGACCGTGTGCAGGCTTTCATGAAAGACCTCGAGATACAGGCCTTGGAACTTGCCATACCCGTCAAGACACGCCATAACGAGGTGGCCCCCAACCAGTTTGAGTTGGCGCCCATCTTCGAGGAGTGCAACCTGGCTGTTGATCATAACATGCTCCTGATGTCGCTCATGAAGAAGGTGGCGCGCAACCACGGTTTCCGCGTCTTGCTGCACGAGAAGCCCTTCGACGGCATCAACGGTTCGGGTAAACACCAGAACTGGAGTCTGTCAGCCGACAACGGCGTGTTGCTGCACGCCCCGGGGAAGACGGATGGCGCCCAGCCGCAAGCCACTGCCAACGAGACGCTGCGCTTCGTAACGTTTATCGTCGAGACGCTCATGGCCGTCTATCGTCATAACGGACTGCTGAAGGCTTCGATTATGAGTGCCACGAACGCCCATCGTCTGGGTGGCAACGAGGCACCGCCAGCCATCATCTCGTCGTTCCTCGGCACGCAGCTGACGGAACTGCTCGACCACATTGAGGAGTCCGACGCCAGCGAACTGCTGACGCTGAAGGGCAAGAAGGGTATGGCGATAGACATTCCGCAGATTCCCGACCTCATCATCGACAATACCGACCGCAACCGCACGTCGCCTTTTGCCTTTACGGGTAACCGCTTCGAGTTCCGTGCCCCTGGCAGCAGCGTCAACTGCGCCTCGGCCATGATATCGCTCAACGCCGCTATGGCTGACGCCTTGGAGTCGTTCAAGCGTCGTGTAGATGAGAAGATTGCAGAGTACTCCAAGAATCCTGCCTTCGGCAAGAAGTCGGGACATACCGCCAAGTTCCACGCCATCCTTGACGTGCTGCGCGACGACATCAAGACCTGCAAGCCCGTGCGCTTCGACGGCAACGGCTACAGCGAGGAGTGGGTCAAGGAGGCTGCACGTCGCGGTTTGGACGTGGAGAAGTCGTGTCCCATCATCTTCGAGCGATATCTTGACGAGTCTTCTGTCAAGATGTTCGAATCAACAAGAGTGATGAACCGCAAGGAACTGGAGGCCCGCAACGAAGTGAAGTGGGAGACCTACGTCAAGACGGTACAGATTGAGGCCCGTGTGCTGGGCGATATGGCAATGAACCACATCATTCCCGTTGCTACGCACTATCAGTCGAAACTCATTAAGAACGTGCAGGGCATCAAGGAGATTTTCACTTTGGAGAAGGCCAACCAACTCTCTGCCCGTAACACTAAACTCATCGAGGAGGTGGCTGAGCGCACGGAGAAGATTGAGCAGCTGGTGGAGGAACTGACCGATGCCCGCCGCGTAGCCAACCGTGTTGCCGATATCCACCAGCGAGCCATCCAGTATCACGACACCGTTTGCCCGAAAATGGAGGCTATACGCTATGAGACTGACAAGTTGGAAATGATTGTCGAGGACGGTCTCTGGACGCTGCCCAAGTATCGCGAACTGCTGTTTATCAGATAAAAAAGGTTAGCAGATAAAAAAAGTTGGGGGTTACCGCAGTAATCCCCAACTTTATATTTTGCCTTTACACCCTTACTTCACCGTGAAGTCGAAGCCGAAGGGATGCTCCTTGAAGGCCTCGCTGCCCAGGCCGCCCTTATAGAAGAAACAATACTCACCGGGCTCCAGACCTTGGGGGAAGGTCACCTCGAAGGTGTTGTTGTTGATGTCCTTGATTTCAAAGTCGATGATGGTACGGTTAGAAGCATTGGTACCCTCGAAGCCCGCCACCGAGTACGACATGTTGTCGGGGAACAGACGGCGACCGCCCTTGCCCTTCTTGTTGGGCTCCTTCACCTGCATCTTCACGCATTGGAACTCGTTGGGGCTCTCAATGTTGTTCATCACTATCTGATACCAGTTGTCGGCAGCCTTCTCAAAGCTCTTGGGGTCTTGCTTGGGGAAGTAGAAACGGAACACGGGATTCTGCGTCTCCACCTGCGTCTTGGAGGTCACACCGGGCAGCATCAGTTTCTGCACGTCCTTGCCCGACGACATCATGAGGATGGCACCAGCCGTGGCTCCTGCAGCAACACCGGCAGAGGGTTTGGAACCGGCAACAGCCGAACCCACCACAAGGGCACCGGCACCCGCCAGTGCCAAAGTACCTAAATTGAAGCCTTTCTGCTCCTTCTCAAACTGCGTGCGGTGCATCTTCCTGGGCTTCTCACCGGTATTCCACCAGAAGACGCCCTCGTAGCCGTAATCCACCTTGGCAATCTTCTGAATATAGGTTATCAGTGTCGCATCGGCACCGGCAGCCTTCAGCTGTCGCAGGTAGTTGATGTCGTAGGAAATGGTGCGCTCCGTACTGTTTTCCAACGCCCCGATAATCTCTTCCGAAGAGAAACCCTCGCTCAGCAGTTGCAGCACGGTCTCGTTGGTAATGGTCTCATTCTGTGCCTGGACAGTAAAGGCTGCTGCCAGCAGGCAGATGGTCAGGAATAGTTTTTTCATATTCGTCATTGATTTCTGATTTTACGCTGCAAAGGTACAACATATTTCCATTTCTGCAAAAGATTTTAAGGAAAAGAAGAAAAAATAAAAAAAACAATTACCTTTGCAACTTATTACGGCGTTGTTACGTCAAACAGACAAAAAGAAACCCGAAAAAGACAGAATAATATGAAAAAGGTATTTATGACATTGGCCTTGCTGCTTACGATAGCAGGTGGCATACAGGCCGCAGGACAAGAAGAGTTGCAGGACTCTACCAATAAGGACGCCATTGAGCTCTACTCGGACACGACGTCCACCTGTCAGACAGCAACGGCAGCCGACGACAGCCAGGACGACACGACGGTACAGGATCCCAGTCCCCTGATCAATCAGTGGATTAACAAGCTCGACAGCAACGACATTGCCGGCATGCTGTTCGTACTGGCCATCATCTTCATCATCTTCGTGCTGGCTCCGGTGCTCATCATCATCGCCCTCTTCTACTTCCTCCACAAGAACCGCAAGGAGAAGATGCGACTGGCACAGATGGCCCTTCAGCAGGGACAGCCCTTCCCCAACAAGTTGCTCGAAGAGGGACCGATGGACGCTGACGAGGAGTATCAGAAAGGCATGCGACAGTGCTTCGTGGGCGTGGGCCTGATGGTCTTCCTGGGCTATGCCGCCGGACAGGTGGGCTTCGGCATCGGCGCACTGGTGTTCTGCATCGGCTTGGGCAAGGTGTTTGCCTCCAAGACTGCCCGCAAGAAGACTGACAGCAAGGAACTGTTCAAGGACGATTCAAATAACAACAACATTTAAATATATAGGAGATACGATTATGACAAAGAGACTTTTTCGCAGTGACGACCGTGTAATTGGCGGTGTCTGCGCAGGCATTGCAGAATATCTGGACTTCGACCCCGTAGCCGTTCGCTTAGGCTATGCAGCCCTCACGCTGTTCACAGCTTTTGCAGGCATTCCCTTCTACATCGTAGCGTGGATTATCATGCCCGCCAAGAACAACCTTTCTAATCTGTAATCATCTGTAACGCAATGGCTTTGCTCACTGACCTCTCCCTCGTTGCACAGGTGACGATGTTCGGCAACCAACGGGCTTTCGACGAGCTCGTGCGCCGCTATCAGTCGCCTGTGCGCAGGTTCTTCCTGCACCAGACGCTGGGCGACAGTCAGTTGAGCGACGACCTCGCACAAGACACGTTCATCAAGGCCTATGCCAACATCGGCTCCTTCCGAGGGCTGTCGTCCTTCCAGACGTGGCTCATGCGCATCGCCTACAACGTGTTCTACGACTATACGAGAAAAGAGAAGACCCACCCCCAACTCCTCCCTGTGATGGAGGGGCGCAAATACAATCAAGGTGGAAATGCTATAACAGAAGTAACTACTCCCCTCCTTAATAGGGAGGGGCTGGAGGTGGGTCTTCAAATGGACCTCTACGCTGCCCTGGCGCTCCTGAAGCCCGACGAACGCACCTGCATCACCCTGCAGCTCATCGACGGCTACGACATTGCTGCCATTGCCAAGATAACCCATCTGAAAGAGGGAACGGTGAAGTCGCACCTCTCAAGAGGCAAAGAAAAATTAGCAAACTATTTAAGACAGAACGGATATGACAGAAGATAACGAACACTTGCTACAACAGTTTTTCAGCGAGGCCGCCCATGAGCAGATAGCCGACAACGGTTTTACGGAGCGCGTCATGCGGCAGTTGCCAGCCCGTACAGGTTGGTTCTTCAGACTGTGGACACCCTTCTGCATCACCTTCTTCGTGGTGCTGTTCATCGTCTTCCGAGGTTGGGAACAGCTCTTCGTTCACTTTGAAGGCATGCTGCAAGCCATCGCCTCACAGACATTCACTACCAACATGCTGATGATTACCTGCATCTTCTTCGGCCTCCTGTTTGTAGGCACTGGCGAACTCCTGCTCCGCAACGCAGACAATCTCTAAACACTCTGACCGAAAGGACAACAGTTCTCTTCTGAATAGTTACTTCTCGAAGTGCTGATAGTCCTTGAGGGTGCGCCAGGAGCCGCCCCAGCGGAAGCCGTGCTGGAGAAAGAGGCGGTAGCAGAGGTCGTTGGTGGTAATCTTGTATTTGAATGACTTAGAACGGTCAACATACGGACGGCCCGTTGCAGGTTCAACCTTCAACGTGCCGTCTTTCTTTCTGCGTACACAGGGATTGTACAGCGGATTGATGTCGATAGCCATTCCTCGGGCATGGTTCGACAGTTTCGTGCTGCCGGCAATGGGGCGGTAGCAGTAGCAAGAGGTGTTGTTGGCCTGCATGGAGCGCTCGTCGTCATTGTCATAGTCGGAGATGGGACGGATGCGCTCGATGGGATATTTCTGGCGGTACAGTTCTGCGAATATCTCCTGCAAGTCCTTGGCTATAGCCGTATTGCAGATGATGACGCCCTGCTGGGAGCGTCCCTGGAAATCGATATGCTGCACCTGCAGGGTGTCCAGTTGCACACCTGCCGGCTGTGCCGTCAGCCATTGTGCCGCCAACAGCCAGCACCCAGTTATCAAGAGTCTTTTCATCATCATATTGTCAGCAATTCTTGGGGAGTAGAAACAAAGGTCGTCGCACCATGCTCCAGCAGGAACGGTTTGTCGCGGAAACCCCACAGCACGCTGATGCAGGGCAGTCCGCTATTGCGAGCTGTTGCTATATCTACGTCACTGTCGCCGACGTAGACTGTGTCGGCAGGGAAACCGCCGACCACAAGCCCCAACTGGCGCAGGGCCTCAAACACGGTGTCGGGAGCCGGTTTTTTACGGATGCCTGCCGCCTCGTGCTCGCCAATAGCCACCTCTATCTCCGGAAAGAAGTGAGCGACGAGTTCCTGTGTGGCTGCCATCATCTTGTTGCTGACCACCGCCAGGCGGCAGCCACGCATCTTCAGTTCGTGGATAGTTTCCACGATGCCGTCGTAAGGACGGGTCGTGTCCAGCGAGTGCTCCATGTAGTGCTGGCGGAAGGTGGCAAAGACGGCTTCGAACTGCGGATGCTGCGCTCCATCAGGGACGGCACGCTCCATGAGCAGTCGCACTCCGTTTCCGACAAAGCGACGCACATCGTCTAACGAATGCTCAGGCAGCCCATATTGTCGCAGAGCATAGTTAACGCTATTCGCCAAGTCCTGCAACGTGTCTAACAGTGTTCCGTCGAGGTCGAAGATATAAGTATTGTATTTCATCGTTTGCTGCGACTGATCATGGTCTTCACCTTATTATTATAACGCGAGGCCTCCAAGAGCTGCTCAATGGTGAGGTGCATACGATACTGCCAGCGGTTATGCACATCGCTGGGGGTATTGATGCGCTCCATCTGCGGTCGGTTTGAGCGCAGTTCGCTATCCATCGACAGCCAGTCCTGCAACTGCAGGATGCAGAACATGGAGGGACAATAGAGGTGGCGAGCTATTATCTCCTCGGCAAGATGCGGCGGCAGTTGCACGGGAGCCCTACCCTCTTTCTGTAACATGCTGACATAGTAACGCTGGCGTCGCTCGGGGTTCTCCTCCCACCAAAGGCGCAACGGTGCCATATCGTGAGTGGTGATAGTGCATACCGAGCGGATGGGCATCGCCTCCAGATGGGTATATTCGAAGCCATAGTGCTTGGGCAGCTGTTGTATCTCCAAGGTCAGGATGCGTAACTCGTCGAGTACGGGTGCCACACAGTCGGGTTGCAAGCCCAAGTCTTCGGCACAGAACAGCATTCGTGAACCCCGCATGACGGCAGCCAGCCGATGCAGCGCCTGCTGTCGCCAGAAGTCATGATGGCGCACTGTGAAGTAGTTGTCGTAAAGCCGTCGGAAGGCATCCTTCTCGTCTGCCGACAGCGCCTCAAAGACAGGTTCGTTGATGACGTCGATGCGCGGATGGTACATCTCCGGCTGCCGAGGGTCTTCGACAAAGAGGACGTTACTGATGAGCCGCATGAGTCCTTCACGAATCCAGAGGCTGTTCTCATCGGTGCGTCCGCTGAAGACCTCTGCTACCTTCCGCTGGGTACTCACCTCATCAACGAGGTCGTACAGGTGATAGGCCGTCGGTTGCAGGTAGTTTTCACGAACGTACTGGGCATGGATGCCAAAGAGACGGTCGATGAGTTTGTCGTTGATGAAAGGACGGGTAAAGAACCCCTTGCGGAACGGCAGTCCGAAATACTCTATCTCATCGATGGTCAGCGGCAACGATGGCGAGTAGTGCCCCATCACGCCATAGACGGCATCAGAGGGAATCTCCCAGATGCGGAAATAACCCAGCACATGATCCAAACGGACTGCGTCGAAGTATTGTGCCATGTGGGCAAGCCGCTGTCGCTGCATCTGCAGCAGGTCTTCACTCCATTGATAGGTAGGAAATTCCCAGTTCTGTCCCTGCTTGGAAAAACTGTCTGGCGGTGCTCCTGTCTGTGAGTCTAAATGGAAGAACTCAGGATGCTGGCGCACCTCCACACTCTGTCGGCAGAGTCCGATGGGCAGGTCGCCCTTCAACACTATGCCCTTGCTGCGAGCATAGTCGGCAGCTTCCTTCAGCTGGGTATGCAGAAGGAACTGAACAAAGCAGACGTAGGGGTAGCCCACCCCTGAACCCTCCCCAAGGGAGGGAGATTTGGAATCACCGAGACCTGCCCCAAAACTCTTGGCATAATACTCAGCATAGGGTTTGAGCCACTCTTCGTTGTCGTGAACGAAAGCCTTTCCTTCCGTTGACTCCAGCACCCGTTTTCCCTGTTCGGCAAAGAGCTGTTTCAAGTATTCTGTCTTGACACGGTCAACGGCCTCATAGTCACTTTCAGACAAGGCGTTGAGCTCCTGCCGGCGACGCAAGAACTGCGTCATCTTCTCCTTGGAGCGCAAGGTCCCTGCCGCCTCCAAATCGACGTAGTGCGGATGGAGTGCAAAAGCGCTGCTAACGTTATAAGGACAGGAGTCGCCCCAATGGTGAAAACGTGTAGTGTCGTTGACGGGCAGCAACTGGATGACCTTCATACCCGTGGCTACAGCCCAATCGACAAACCGGCGCAGGTCACCGAAGTCGCCGACACCATAGCTATGCTCCGAACGCAGCGAAAAGACGGGGACACAGACTCCTGCCGCACGCCACTGTTCTTCACATACCCGCAGTCCGTCACCATAAAGTACCAACACCTGACCTTCTGCCAATTGGGTATTGGATGTCGGGGGTTGGGTGGTGAGTGATAGGTGGTGGGTGGTGGGTGATAGGTGGTGGTTATTAGTTTCTATGAGGGGATTGTAGGTATTATCCGACGTCCAACCTTCAGCAGTTATCACCCTATTGTCACCTTCTTCCCAGCAGACGACGGCATGCGTCTCGTCATCGACAATGACATATTTATACTCTATCGGCAACAGCCAACCCATGGCGTTGACAGAAAGCATCCATTCGTGCTGTCCGGCATACTGCATCTGAAGATAACGAGACACATTCCAAGAGCCTAAGGCAGGATGACTGCCACAGATAGCCACCGAATGGCCGGGTTTGACCTGCGGTGCCGAGACGCGGAAAATAACGGTGCGGCGGAACAGGGGCAGGCGAAGTGCCTCGACAACTTCGTCACGACGACCATGAACCGTCGTCAGATAGGCATTGCTATAGAGATGAAACGGCAACGGACGCTCACGCCACTGGTCAGGAAAGACATAGTCCTGCGAGGCATCGAAAAAGTAAATACGGGGCACCAGTTGCCACTCTTGCCGCAGCACGTCACCACGTTCATTCTCCACCTGATAGTGATAGACGATATGTGAAACGGGATGCTGGCGGCTCACCATGGCAGCCGTTTCAAGCGTCCACAGCTCACCGTCGCTGGTCTGCATCATCAGATGCTGACGCCTAACGGTACCGTCCTGCCTATGAAAATCCAGACAGATATGAAGGCTCTCACCCCATGCCGTATGATAGTGAATAGAGAATTTCAGTTTCATTGTTTAGCATTGTTTTTGCAAAGGTACGAAATATTTATTAAATATCCGTTGCCAATTATCTATTTTTTTGTACCTTTGCATCGTTTAAAACAAAAGTAAAGATGAAAACGTTTAACGCACGTACCTATTTATATATAGCAGGAAGTGGCATCGTCATCATTCTGCTGCTGGCACTTTTTACCCTATTCATCCCTGTTTCACATGCTGACGACACACAATTCATTTATGTTGACGAGGATGACACACAGGATTCCGTACTCAACAAGGTAAGCACTTTCGGCCGCACTACAGGACTGAGTATCCTGATGCGCCACACCGACTACGGCAACCACATACGTACGGGCCGTTACGCCATTGAGCCCTATGAAGGAGCCTTTCTGGTATTACGGCACTTGAAGAACGGGCAACAGAAGAGCCTCAACGTCACCATTCCCGAAGTGAGAACCATGGACCGTCTGGCATCCGTGTTGTCGAAACGGCTGATGATAGACTCTACCACCATTGCCGACGCCTTGCGCGACTCTGCCATGCTACAGAAGTTGGGTTACGACACCTGTACCATCAGCGCCATGTTTGTTCCAAACACCTACGACCTATACTGGAACGTCAGCGTAGAAGCTTTCCTGAAACGCATGAAGAAGGAGCACGACGACTTTTGGTTAGGCGACCGTCAGGCGAAAGCCAACCGCTTAGGACTGACGCCCAACGAGGTGTGTACCCTGGCCAGCATCATCGACGAAGAAACATCAAATAACGCCGAGAAACCCATGATAGCCGGTATGTACCTGAACCGTCTGGCACAAAACATGCCACTGCAGGCAGACCCTACTATCAAGTTTGCCTTGCGGCAGTTTGAACTGAAACGTATCTATCGTAACATGTTGCAAACGGACTCGCCCTATAATACCTATCGCTACGAAGGACTACCTCCTGGTCCTATCAAGATTGCCAGCATCCGAGGCATTGATGCCGTGCTGAGTCCGGTAGAGCATTCTTATCTTTATATGTGTGCCAAGGAGGATTTCTCCGGTACCCACAACTTTGCCACTACTTACTCGGAGCACCAGAAGAATGCCAGCCGCTATGCTAAAGCCCTGAACGACAGGGGAATCAAGTAAATCAGCCGCTTTCGTCAAAGTCCTTTTCACCTCCTCAAACTTCGAGGAAATAGCAAAAAAAATGTCCCTCACTTCACAGTGAAGGGCATCTGTAGCTAATAGGTATTAGTCTTTAAGGTAAAAAGATTGTATTCAGGATAACGGTGCAAAGGTAATTGATTTATATCAATCCACCAAATTTTTTTGAACCTTTTTTCACTTTGTACTAAAAAATATTATTCTTTTGGTGCTACCGCTCATTTCCTTTTTGAACCAAGAATTAAGAATATTCTTAACAATCAATAGTTATAAAAGAGCGAAGCAACCAACAACTTCCATACATAGAATCGCAAAGTACAAAGCATAAACATAATATATTATTATTGTGCGTTTTACAAAATACTCTCCTTTTAATATCTTCAAAAAGTTAGCCAAAACAACCACAATATTATTCTGCATTACCACAAGTTATTCCATTACAACGTAAAGAAACTCTCATCATTTTCATCCACAATTCTTTACATTCTAAAACTTACTGGTAAAATTTCTAATTTATTTGCATGGTGCTTTGAGAGAAATTTCGTACCTTTGCATGCAAAATATACATTATTGATTAGATTTATGGAAGACAAGAACATCACGACAGGCGAAGAAAAGAAGAGCCTTAGTTTCGTAGAACAATTTGTAAAAGAAGACTTGGAGGCCGGCAAGAACGGTGGTCGCATTCAGACCCGTTTCCCACCAGAGCCCAACGGATATATCCATATTGGACATGCCAAAGCCATCTGCATGGACTTCGGCGTCGCTGAGGAGTTTGGCGGCATTTGCAACCTACGCTTCGACGACACGAACCCCACCAAGGAAAACACGGAGTATGTAGAAAACATCATGAGTGACATTCAGTGGCTGGGTTTCCATTGGAAGAACATCTATTACGCATCTGACTATTTTGAGAAGCTGTGGGATTTTGCCGTATGGCTCATCAAGAAGGGACTGGCTTACGTTGACGAGCAGACCTCAGAACAGATAGCCGAGCAGAAGGGAACCCCTACACAACCTGGACGTCCAAGTCCTTATCGTGACCGTCCTATTGAGGAGAATCTGCGACTGTTTGAGCACATGAACACCCCCGAAGCCGTAGAAGGTTCGATGGTGCTGCGTGCCAAACTGGACATGGCAAATCCCAACATGCACTTCCGCGATCCTATCATCTATCGCATCATCCAGATTCCTCACCACCGCACAGGTACTAAGTGGCACTGCTATCCCATGTACGACTTTGCCCACGGACAGAGCGACTACTTTGAGGGTGTCACGCACTCTATCTGTACCTTGGAGTTTGTGCCTCACCGTCCCTTATACGACAAGTTCGTTGACTTGCTTCGTGAGTACATCCAGGAAAAGAAAGCCAATGGTGAAGACCTGAGTGACTATAATGCCGACATTACCAGCGACACCTATGACGGCACTCGCCAGATAGAGTTCAACCGCCTGAACATCACTTACACCGTAATGTCAAAACGTAAGCTGAAGGCATTGGTCGATGAGAACTTGGTCAACGGATGGGATGACCCCCGCATGCCGACAGTTTGTGGAATGCGCCGCCGCGGTTATTCCTCACAAAGCGTCCGCAACTTCATCGATGCCATCGGATACACAAAGTTTGACGCTTTGAACGACTTCGCACTGCTGGAAGCCTCCGTCCGCGAAGACCTCAACAAGAAAGCTTGTCGTGTCAGTGCAGTTCTTAATCCTGTTAAACTGGTGCTCACCAACTATCCTGAGGGGAAAACCGAGGAACTGGTAGCCATCAACAACCCCGAAAACGAGGCTGACGGCACACATACCATCACTTTCGGTCGTGAGCTCTGGATTGAGCGCGACGACTTCATGGAGGTGGCTGAGAAGAAGTTCCAGCGTCTGGCACCTGGCAAAGAGGTGCGTCTGAAGAACGCCTATATCATTAAATGCGACGAGGAGCATCCCTGCGACAAAGACGCAGAGGGCAACATCACCACTATCTATGCCACGTATGACCCAGACACTCGCAGCGGCATGCCTGGTGCCGATCGTAAGATCAAGGGCAAGACGCTCCACTGGCTGAACTGTCAGGATGCCGTTCCCGCAGAAGTCCGCCTCTATGACCGTCTGTTCTCCGTAGAGAGCGTTGATGCTGACGGACGCGACTTCCGCGAGTTACTCAACCCCGACTCTCTGCGGGTTCTCGGCAATTGTTATGTAGAGCCTTACCTGATGGAAAAGAAGGCTGGCGACTTCCTGCAGTTCCAGCGCATCGGATATTTCACTCTTGACATTGACTCCACACCCGACCACCTCATCTTTAACAAGACTGTTGGTCTGAAAAGTTAATAGTTAGAGACAAGTATTATGCAATTTGACAAGGAGTATTTTGAGAGCGAAGACTTCCGCGAACTACTTGACAGCTATGAGACGGCTGCCACTACAGGAACATATCCATTCATGGATGCCGACGACCTCATAGACATTGCCGACTACTACAACATGATTGAAGAACACGACAAAGCCGTGAATGTAGTCGAGCATGCCTTACAACTCTATCCCAATGCCACTCTTCCCAATGTCTTCATGGCTCGTGAAGCCCTGATGACCGGTAATTTTGAACTGGCATGTCAACATGCAGACACCATAGAAAATAAAGATGACCCTGACTACCACTACCTAATGGCAGAAATAATGATTGCCAACGGTGACATTGAGGGAGCTGACGAATATCTGCGTAACTATGGCAAGACTGTTTCCGCTGACGAGTACATAGATTTCGTGAAAGACTGTGCCAACCTATTCATCGACTACCAAGTTAGCGACAAAGCCTACGAATGGATGTCGCGCATAAAGGGTAATGATAGAAGTACAGACTTTAACGAGTTAATGGCACGTACGCTTCTGGGATTAGGCAAATTCAAGGAATCACAGATACTTCTCAACAAGTTATTAGACAAAGATCCCTATTGCAAGGAGTATTGGAATGCCCTGGCCACTTCCCAGCTCATGAGCGAGGAATATCACGATGCCATCACCAGCAGCGAATATGCTCTGGCGATAGACCCTAAAGATACGGAAGCGCTGGCAAACAAAGCAAACGGCCTGGCAAATCTGAGCAACTTTGAGGAAGCATTGAAATACTACCAACGTTACATCGAGATAGAGCCAGACAATGCGAATATCCTCTTTCAGTCAGGGGCCTGTCTGGTCAATTTGGGACGTAATGAGGAAGCACTTGACGTATTGCTGAAAGCACTATCCTTAATACCGGAAGACGCAGAGCAACTGCCCATACTATATCAGGAGCTGGCTTTCTGCTATAATGCCTTGAAGCAATTCGACAAAGCCATAGAAATGCTTGACAAGACGAAGGATTTAGACTGCGACCACGTTGACGTAATGGTTACCAGAGGACACTTGCAACTGGGAAACGGCAACGTCAAGGCTGCCCAGAAATCTTTTATCCAAGCCATTGCCGATTCAGAGAGCGACCCTTACGTGATACTTCGTATCGCCATTTCTCTCTATGACAACGCTTACATCCAAGCCTGCTATGATATGTTCATAAAACTCTTCAGTGTTATCTGGAAAAACCATCCTGAATTTACTGAAGGCTATTCGTTTATGGCATTGTGTTGCTATGAACTGAACAAGCCCGATGAATTTCTGAAGTATTTGAAGCTGGCTTGTGAAAAGAATCCATTGGAGGTCAAGAACACACTGGCTTTCCTCTTCCCAGAAGAAATGGAGGTGAAAGAATATTACCGATATATGAAAGAACTTATCAATAGCAAATCTGTCAATTAACACGAAAAAGAAATGAATATCATATCTTCACTACTGAGCAACCTCAACTACGGAACCATCCTCTTCCTCATGTTGCTGGAAAGTACGGTTATTCCTGTTCCCTCAGAGTTCGTCGTCACCCCAGCAGCCTATCATGCTGCCGGTGGAGACCTTGACGTGTGGCTCGTCATCCTTTTTGCTACCATCGGTGCCGATCTTGGCGCCAGCATCAACTACGTTGTTGCTTATTATGTAGGGCGGCCCGTCATCTATAAATTTGCTAACAGCAAATGGGGAAAGATGTGCCTGCTCAGTCAGGAGAAAGTAGAGAAGAGTGAACGTTACTTCGATGACCACGGCATCGTGGCGACCCTGACAGGAAGACTCATTCCCGGCATACGCCACCTGATCAGTATTCCAGCAGGACTGGCAAAAATGAACTATTGGAAATTCCTGCTTTACACCACCATAGGTGCTGGTGTCTGGCATGCCATTCTGGCTGCACTGGGTTGGTATCTGCATGCCATCGTACCTGAAGACCAACTGGACGACAAGATAGTGGAGTATGCCGAGTACATCAAACTCACCATCGTCGCATTGGTCATCCTGGCTATTGCCTATTTTATCATCAAGAAAATCATTAAAAAGAAATAAAGAACTATGGCAAAAATCAACAACCATCTCGTCATTATGGCAGGCGGTGTAGGCAGCCGCTTCTGGCCCATGAGTACACCTGAGAAGCCTAAGCAGTTCATTGACGTTCTGGGCATCGGCAAGTCATTACTTCAACTGACCGTTGAGCGCTTCGACACCATCGTGCCAGCAGAGAACGTTTGGGTCGTTACTAACAAGAACTATGCAGCCATCGTTGCCGAGCAACTGCCCGACATACCGGCAGACCACATCCTTTGTGAGCCCTGCCGCCGTAATACGGCTCCCTGTATTGCCTATGTTTCATGGCGCATCAAATCGAAAGACCCCAAGGCGAACATTGTTGTGTCGCCCAGCGACCATATTGTCATGAAGACTCAGGAGTTCCGCCGCGTCATCAGCTCCTGTCTGGAGTTCACTTCCGAGAGCGACTCCATAGTCACTCTTGGTATGAAACCTACTCGTCCCGAAACGGGTTACGGATACATTGAGGCCAACCTCTCCGCTCAATCGTTGCGCAACAAAGAAATCTTCCGCGTTGATTCCTTCCGGGAAAAGCCCGACTTAAAAACTGCCAAGAAATACATTGCGAAGAGTAACTATTTCTGGAACGCCGGAATCTTCATCTGGAACGTGGCAACGATTGTCAACGCATTCCGCATCTATCAGCCTTCTATGGCCAAGATTTTCGAGAGTCTGCTACCGGTTTATGGTACGCCACAGGAGCAAGAGAAGATAGATCAGCTCTTCCCCGAGTGCGAAAACATCAGTGTTGACTATGGCATCATGGAGAAGGCAGAGGAAATCTTCGTATGTCCTGCCGACTTCGGATGGAGTGATCTCGGCACATGGGGTTCGCTGCAGCAACAGACGAAGAAAGACCTCTATGGCAACGCCTGCATTGGAGACGACATCAATGTCTTTGAAACCCACAACTGCATTATCCACACTACACAGGAGAAGAAAGTCGTCGTACAAGGACTCGACGGATTTATCGTGGCAGAAAACGACAACACATTGCTTATCTGCAAACTCTCCGAGGAACAACGCATCAAGCAGTTCAGCGGACAATCATAAGACGTCTAACGAGCTCTATCAATAATTAAAACCAAATCTATGAAAGCCTTCCAATCTTTCGATGCACTGAAAGACAGGGTAAAGACATTAGCCAAACCGTTCCGCATCGTTGTCGTCAATCCTGACGACGAAGCCTCAAAGACGGCCCTTCTGAAGTTACAAAACGAGAAACTGGCACAAGTCATCGCTATCAACAACGACTGTCCTGAGACAGCGGCTGCCGAAGCCGTGGCAATGGTGCGTGAGGGGAAAGCTGACGTGCTGATGAAAGGGCTCATCGGAACAGATCAATTGTTGAGGGCCGTACTAAACAAGGAAAGCGGCTTGCTACCTGCAGGTAAGGTGCTGACGCATCTGGCTGCTGCCGAGATTCCCGGCTATCCGAAGTTGCTGTTCTTTACCGATGCAGCTGTCATCCCCTACCCGACCCATGAACAGCGCATCGAACAAGTACGCTATGCCTCACTCATCTGTCACCGATTAGGCATCGACAATCCCAAAATAGCACTTATTCACTGTGCCGAGCATGGTGGAAAACAGTTCCCCTTTGTCGATGGCTATGCTGAAATCAAGCAGAGAGCTGTTGCTGGCGACTTCGGGACCTGTATCATAGATGGTCCGATGGACGTCAAGTGTGCTTGTTCTGCTCACGCTTTGGCAGCTAAAGGCATGACATCTCCACTGCAGGGCGAAGCTGACGTCTTGGTGATGCCCGACATTGAAGCCGGCAACACCTTTTATAAATCACTGACCTTCTTTGCTCATGCCAAGACCGCCGGCATGCTTTGCGGCACACAGTGCCCAGTCATCGTTCCTTCACGAGGCGACGATGCAGAGGCTAAATACAACAGCATCCTTTTAGCAATAGCAAGTCTATGAAGATATTAGTTATCAATCCAGGCTCTACCTCCACCAAGATGGCCGTCTATGAAGACGAGAAGCCTATCTTGTTGCGAAGCATTACTCACAGTGCTGAAGAGCTGGCACCTTTCGGTGATGTCACCGAGCAGCAGGATTTCCGTCGTCAACTGGTTCTCAACGAATTGCACATGGCGAATATACCGGTACAGTTTGATGCTGTTATCGGTCGGGGCGGACTGGTGAAACCTATCGCAGGTGGTGTCTATGAAATCAACCAGCAGATGCTGGACGATACACTTCATGGTTGTGTCATGCATAACCATGCCTGCAACTTAGGTTGTCTGATAGCGCATGAGATAGCCGCCAGCATTCCTGGTTGCCGTTCTTTCATTGCCGACCCGGGAGTCGTTGATGAGCTATCACCCTTGGCACGCATCAGCGGCAGTCCTCTGATGCCCCGTATCTGTATCTGGCATGCCTTGAACCAGCGTGCCATAGCCCGTCGCTATGCCCGAGGCATCGGTAAAGAATACGAAGACTTGAACCTCATCATCTGCCATTTAGGCGGCGGCATCAGCATTGCTGCCCATGAACACGGAAGAGCTATTGATGCCAACAATGCTTTGGATGGTGAAGGTCCTTTCTCACCCGAGCGTGCAGGCAGTCTTCCTGCTGCAGATCTCATCCGTCTTTGTTTCAGCGGTAAATACAACGAGAAACAACTTCTCAAGCGCATAGCCGGAAAAGCCGGACTGAATGCCCATTTGGGCACTAACGACATGCGAGAAATCCTGGAACGCATCCAACAGGGAGACCAGCATGCCCAACTCATCGTAGATGCCATGCTCTATCATGTAGCGAAGAATATTGCTGCAGAAAGTGCCGTACTGTGTGGACAAGTTGATGCCATTCTGCTGACAGGTGGCATGGCCCGTTCGGAATATATCGTCAATGAGTTACGCCGCCGTATTGGTTTTCTTGCACCCGTCTATACCTTCCCCGGTGAAGACGAGATGGAGGCCCTCGCCCTCAATGCCCTCGCCGTACTGCAAGGAAAACGTGAAGCGAAAATCTACGACTAATGTCTTTATCTTGAAAGCGGAAAAGAAAAAACATCGGCATGGTCGCTGACCATGCCGATGTCGTTATTATCAGATATTTATTATTTAGCATAGAGGGCCACAATGGTCTCATATTTCTCCTGCTTACCACTGGTCTGCTTGGGCTCCTCGACTTTCTTGCCGTACTCGTAAGCCTGCTCGAAGGTCAGCTTGCCGTCCTCGAAGTCCTTGCCAATACCCTTGTCGAAAGATGCGTAGCGCTCCTTCTTCATCTTTGGCAACTCGCTGTGTTCCAGAATGTCAGCAGCATTCAGCAAGGCACGAGCCATAGCATCCATACCACTGATATGAGCAATGAAGAGGTCTTCCAGATCGGTAGAGTTGCGGCGAATCTTGGCGTCGAAGTTGGTACCGCCCAAGCCCAGACCGCCACCACGGATAATCTCCAGCATGGCCTGTGTCAGCTCGTAGTTGTCGATGGGGAACTGGTCGGTATCCCAACCGTTCTGGGCATCGCCACGGTTGGCATCGATGCTGCCCAGCATACCGGCATCGACAGCACAAGCCAGTTCATGCTCGAAGGTGTGACCTGCCAGTGTGGCATGGTTCACCTCGATATTCACCTTGAAGTCCTTGTCAAGACCGTGGGCTTTCAGGAAGCCGATAACGGTCTCTGTATCTACGTCGTACTGGTGCTTCGAAGGCTCCATAGGCTTCGGCTCAATGAGGAAGTTACCCTTGAAGCCCTTGCTGCGGGCATAGTCACGAGCCATGGTCAGCATCGTTGCCATGTGTTCCTTCTCGCGCTTCTGGTCGGTGTTCAGCAGACTCATATAGCCCTCACGGCCACCCCAGAAGACGTAGTTCTGACCGCCCAGCTTGATGGTAGCGTCAATGGCATTCTTAATCTGTACGATGGCACGGGCCACGACGTCAAAGTCGGGATTGGTAGATGCACCGTTCATATAGCGCTTGTTGCCGAAAACGTTAGCCGTTCCCCACAGGTTCTTGATGTTGGGATACTGCTTCATCTTCTCCAAGGCATAGTCGGTGATAGCCTTCATGCGAGCCTCGTACTCCTCGACGGTAGCACCCTCCTCGACGAGGTCAACATCATGGAAACAGAAATACTCAATGCCTAACTTGTCCATGAACTCGAAACCGGCATCCATCTTGTCCTTGGCACGCTGAACAGGATCTGCGGCTTTGTCCCACTCGTAGCTGCGGGTCTGACCGCCGAACTGGTCGGCACTGGCACCACCCAGCGTGTGCCACCAGGCCATGGCGTACTTCATCCAGTCCTTCATCTTCTTGCCCATTACCACACGCTCCGGCTCATAATAGTGGAATGCCATCACGTTCTTACTCTCTTTTCCCTCGAAGGGAATCTTGCCTGTAAAGGCGAAATACTCTTTCATACGATTTACAATTTTACAATTTACTATTTACTATTTATTTTGAGATTTTGCTGTTTTACGATTTGTTGGCCAACAACTGCTTCCAGTTGGCGTAGGCGGCGCGGTAGGCCTCACGGTTGTTTGCATCGGGCTCGATGACTGCCAACTTCTTCAACGTGGCAAAGGCCTCCTTGTTATCTTTGTAGATGCCTGCACCGATACCTGCTCCCTTGGCAGCACCAACAGAACCGTCGGTATCGTACAGCTCTATCGTAGCTCCACTGACTCCAGCCAATGTATCGCGGAACAGCGGCGACAGGAACATGTTGGCACGACCGGCATGGATTGTCCGGATGTCCATACCCATCTGCTGCATCACCTCCATGCCGTAGCAGAAAGAGAACACGATACCCTCCTGGGCGGCTCGAACCAGATGCGAGCGGTTGTGCTTATTGAAATTCACACCATGAATGCTGCAACCCAACTCTTTATTCTCCAGAGCACGCTCGACACCATTGCCAAACGGAAGGATGCAGACGCCATCGCTGCCGATGGGAGCCTGGGCTGCCAGGGTGTTCATCTCTGCATAGTCCATATCGAAGGTGACGTTGCGGTGCATCCATGCATTCAGGATGCCCGTGCCGTTGATGCAGAGCAGCACGCCAAGGCGTGTTTGAGGTGATAGGTGGTTGACATGGGCAAAGGTGTTGACACGTGACTTCGGGTCGTAGCCGACCTCGCCCAACACACCGTACACCACTCCTGACGTTCCTGCCGTGGCAGCAATCTCACCCGGATTGAACACATTCAGCGACAGGGCATTATTGGGCTGGTCACCACCCCTATAAGATATGGGAGTGCCTGCCTTCAGACCTAATTCCGCAGCGGCCTCTGCACTCACAACACTTTGAATGCCGAACGTCGGAACGATATCAGCCATCAGGGAGGAGTCAAAACCATAATAATTGAGAAGGAAGTCTGCCACACGGTTCTCTTTGAAGTCCCAGAACATTCCCTCAGAAAGACCGCTGACGGTCGTATTCACCTCGCCGGAGAGGCGCATGGCAATATAGTCGCCCGGCAGCATCACCTTATATATCTTACTGAACACTTCCGGCTCATTCTCCTTCACCCACGCCAGCTTGGCAGCAGTGAAGTTGCCAGGGGAGTTCAGCAGGTGAGACAGGCACTGTTCAGCACCCAAGTCACGGAAAGCACGCTCGCCGTACGGAACGGCACGGGAGTCGCACCAGATGATGGAGGGACGAAGCGCCTGCTGGTGCTGATCGACACACACAAGACCATGCATCTGATAGGAGATGCCGATGGCAGCGATGTCGTCGCCCGTAGCTCCAGCCTCAACCATTATTTTATTTAAGGCCAATTTAGCATTATCCCACCACATCTGTGGTTCTTGCTCAGCCCATCCTGCCTTCTCAGCAATAATAGGAGCCTCATGCTCAGGATAAAATGCTGAAGCCACACATACACCGGTTTCGACATTCACCAACGAAGCTTTCACTGACGAGCTGCCGATGTCAAATCCCAACAAATACCGACTTTCCATATTACTTTTTTTATGAATTATCCGATTATCAAATCATTAATATTACGTTTTGCACTACAAATTTCCTTAAATTATTTTTAAAAACCAACTATTTTGGGTTTTTTCTGCATTTTTTTATCATTATTTGACTACAATTAAAAATTATTTTTTACCTTTGCACTTTGGAACATGAACCATTAGCTAAGGTTACATTCAGTTATGAAAAAGAAAATATTAATCCTTGATGACAAAGAGACCATCGCAAAGGTGCTCTCTATTTACTTGATGAGTGACTATGACGTGCAATGGCTGCCCGATGGTCTGCAAGGTGTAAAATGGTTGCAAGCAGGCAACACTCCCGACTTGATCATCTCAGACATCCGTATGCCGGGAATGCGTGGTGATGACTTTCTGGAATGGATCAAGCAGAACGAGTTGTTCCGCAACATCCCTGTCATCATGTTGTCCAGCGAAGATTCCACCAGTGAGCGTATCCGTTTGTTGGAAATCGGTGCCGTTGACTATATTGTCAAGCCATTCAATCCCATGGAATTGAAGATTCGCGTCAAGAAGATTCTTCCCAACGAATAAAAAACAGATACTCTACCTTATAATAATAGTATGATAGGTGTAGTTTACTTAGGTGATAACCAAAAGACGCAAGAACGTCTGAAATACATACCTGGACAGTTGGTACGAATGACCAAGACTTACAAGGAGGCTGCCCAGATATGCACTCAGCACGTTGCCAATGAGCACTATTTGGTGTTCTTTGAACGTTCCGTGCGTGAAGAGGACATTACTGCCATCACCTATCTACGAAAGAAATGCCGTAACGTCTATATCGTTCTCATCACAGCTCCATTACAGCCTGAAGATCGTGACGAATATATCAAATGCGGTATTAATGACACCATCAAACAAGGTGCGACAGTGACAGAATTTAATAAGAAAATCCAATTTATCTCAGAACGCGAGGATGCCCTGTATGACAGCAAATCTGCCAAGCATAGCATCTTGAAATTCACGATTCCTCTTTGGAAGCGTTTGTTCGACATCGTATTCTCCATCTTAGCCATTGTGGTATTGTCACCCATCTTCATCCTGACAGCTATTGCTATTCGCTTGGAGAGTAAAGGCCCCATCCTGTTCCGTTCCAAGCGTGTGGGAGCCAATTACACCATCTTTGAATTCCTTAAGTTCCGCAGCATGTATGTTGATGCCGAACAAAGACTGATGGAGTTAAGTAAGAATCACAATCAGTATGCTGGAGACCAAAAATCACAAGAGTCTGCCCAGCCTATTACCATGCCATTGAACGAACAGACGGGTATGGACATGGCTGTTGCAGGAATGAGTGACGATATATTGATGGGCGATGAAGAGGTCATGCTGGTTGGTGACGACTTTGTTGTTTCCGAAAGCGACTTCAACAAGAAGAAAGAAGAAGATATCAGCAATGCTTTCATCAAGATTGAGAACGATCCGCGTGTAACAAAGGTCGGTCGCTTTATCCGCAAATACAGCATTGACGAGTTACCACAATTGTTTAACATTCTCAAAGGTGATATGTCTATTGTGGGTAACCGTCCGTTGCCACTCTACGAAGCAGAGAAACTGACCGCTGATAACAATATTGACCGCTTTATGGCTCCTGCCGGACTAACAGGTCTGTGGCAAGTGGAAGAACGCGGCAGAGGCGGTACTATGTCGGCAGAAGAGCGCAAGCAGTTAGACATCCAGTATGGACAGACCTATAACTTCTGGCTTGACATCAAGATTATCTTCCGTACATTAACGGCATTTATCCAAAAAGAGAACGTATAATTCTTTAAAAGAAAAAACAGGTTCACTGGGAATGAATAGTTTCAGACATATCATCTTAACCCTTGCGTTGGCTGTGCTCTCAACATCCGTTTATGCACAGTACAACGACAGTGGCATCAGCGCTGGTTTCTTTGATTCCAGCGAAAATAAGACGATAAACTTTTCGACTTTCCATTTACCTCCTTTGGCTGTTCTCTATGAGAATGCCAAACAGAACCCCAAGATCTTATCCTTAGCCAAAGCCCAGGAGATAGCTCAGGCAGAAGTTTCCAAACAAAAGCGTCATATCTTCTCGTATGTCATGGGACATGCCAGTTATTCCTATGGCAAAACAGACATGTGGGGCAACAACAGTACCACTCAGAGCTACACCACTATTTTCCAGTTCCAAGGTTCCGAACAGAGTTATTGGAATGTCGGAGTCAACGTCAGTGTACCTTTAGAGGACATCCTCGACTTGACTGCTGCCGTGCGTCGTAAAAAGTTATTAGTTGACAAGGCTCGTATTGAGAAGGATATGGCATTTGATGAACTGAAATTACAGATTGCCAGTTTATATATTAAAATCACTAATAACCTCGTTGCTTTGAAGACCTCCAGTGAAGCTGCTGCCGTCTATCAAGGTGCAGGAGCTCTGAATCAGGAAGATTTCCATCAGGGTAACATGACTATTGAGAACTTTGCTTATACCAAACTCCACGAAATCAGTGTGGTTTCAGGCTACCAGTCTTTACAGACAACTATCACCACAGACATTATCACCTTGGAGATTTTGTGTCACACACCTATTCTCACCAATACGACAACAGATATCACACTTGACGAAGAGCAGAAATCAGAGAAACAAATACAAAAGGAAAATCGTGCAGTAGCCAAGAGCATTAAGAAGGCAGCGGCTGAGGAAGAAAAGAAATTCCGGAAATTAGAGCAAGCCGACCGCAAAGCCTCTCGAAAAGCGAAAGCACAACAATAACAACCGCCTCAATATGGATTTATTTAGATATTTTGTCAGATTCCTATATAAGATACGCTGGTACTTGGTTACCTTGCCATTGATAGCTCTTGTCGTGGCATGGTTCCTGACCCGCAATATGGAGCGTATTTATGATGCTAACACCACCATTTATACGGGAATGATAACCGGCTATAATCTTGAAGGAAGTGGTGCTGTAGGTGGTAATGCCCAAACCAACATTGCCAACCTGATGCTCATTATCACCACTGACAATACCATTCATGAGGTATCACTTCGCTTGTTTGCCCGTTGTATGATGTATGGCAATCCGAAGAAGAACAACAACTATATCTCAGCAGAACATTTTCGTGAGCTCAATGCCATGACTCCCCCAGAAGTCAAGGCATTGATCAATCGCTCCAGCGAATTAGCGACTTATGCCAATTTGAAGGCATACGAGAAACCGTCACAGGACAACTTCCTGTTTGGTCTTCTCAACTACCATCCCTATTTTGGTATCAACAACATTACAAGTCGCCTGAAAGTATTACAGCTCCCCGCAAGTGATATTATTGACATCTCCTATTCTGCCAACGATGCCGGTGTAGTCTATAATACCTTGGACATCTTGAACGATGTTTTTGCCCGGCAGTACCAGCAGATTCGTTTTGGAGAGACAGGCAATGTCATCAATTTCTTCAAGCGTGAGGTCAACCGTCTGTGGCGCATCCTCACCAGTGCCGAAGACGACCTGATTCGCTATAACATCTCCAAGCGCATCATCAACTACGGAGAGCAGACCAAGCAGCTGGCAGCTTTGGAAGCACAACAGCAGAATTTCCGTAACGACCAGTTGATGAACTACACCACATCAAAGGCTTTGCTGGATTATTTGGAGCGCCAGTTAGGCAATCGTGCCCAGATCATCCGTTCCAACAGGGAGTTTACTGACCAGATTCGTGACATTTCGCGTATCCAGTCACGCATCTCCAACCTTAAGCTGATGAGCAGCGAAGGTGGAGGCAACAATAATGAATCTCAGGAAGAGCTGGCCAAAGCCCAGCGTGACCTGCAGAAAGCGACGAGCCGCGTCACTCAGTTGACCAAGGATATTGAAGCCTCCATATATAGTACTGAGACTGGTGTCAAAGCCAACGACATGTTGTCGCGATGGCTGGAGCAGCTGCTGCTGTTAGAGAAGACCAAGGCGGAACAGTCTGCAACGAACATCATGAAAGAGAATCTGGACCAACAGTATCTCTATTATGCACCTATTGGAGCAACACTGGACCGTAAAGCCCGCCACATCACTTTTATTGAAGGCAACTACATGGAGATGTTGAAAGCATTGAATGCTGCCCGTCTCCGCCAGAAGAACTTACAGATGTCCACGGCAACGCTGCGTGTCCTGAATCCGCCCATGTTCCCGCTGAATGCCCAGCCGACAAACCGTATGATGATCCTATTAGGATCCTTCATGCTGGCTTTTATGTTGACAGCCCTCTATTTCTTGTTGATAGAGTTGCTTGACAGGACTCTTCGTGACAGAATGCGTTCTGAACGCATCACAAAAGTTCCAGTCATGGGCTGTTTCCCGAAGGAAAGCAATCTTCGCTATCGTCGTTTCAACAAGACCATTGCAGACATGGCCATGAAGCAACTTAGCAAAGCCTTGCTGCCCCACTTCAAGGAAGGTCAGCAAAATGTGCTCAATCTCCTTTCTACAGACTGCGGAAACGGAAAGAGCTATCTGGCACAGGAGTTGGAGAACTACTGGATATCCATCGGTTTGCAAGTCCGTCGTCTCACTTACGACGAAGACTTCCTCGCGGAGGACAGCAAGTTTATTCTTGCCAAAGACATCAAAGACCTCTGTCCAGACATTCTGCCGGACGAGATTGCCATCATCGAATACCCGAATCTGGATGACTATTCCATTTCACCTGCCCTGCTGAATATGGGCACCATTAACCTGATGGTAACTCGTGCCAACCGCACTTGGAAGGATGTTGACCAGAAAGCCCTGAAAGAAGTACAAGCCATGCTGGATGAAGAGCACAAGAACACACTCTTCATGTATCTCACAGAAGCTAACCGATATGCCGTTGAGGAATTTGTCGGTCAGCTGCCTCCTTACACGAAGTTCAGCAACTTCGTATATCGCATGTCGCAATTAGGATTGACCGCTACAGAAAACGAACACGCAAAGTAAATGGCCAATACTGCGTTCAAGACATACGCCAAAGACAATGGAGGAAGAGTCGTGGTACTCTTTCTTCTGTTTTTACTTGCCCTCTACGAATTTTACAGCGCAGGTTTCGGTGCCTTTGCCATCGTCTGTCTTCTACCCGTTTTAGGTCTTTTGGTTGCTGGTGCTTTCAGCCACGGAATGTTCTTGTTTTGGGTTTTGATAGGTGCCAACTACATCATTCAATGGCATAGTCTAACCTTGCCACAAGGCATACCGATGTCTCTGTACAACGAGTTGATAGAGATATTGCTCTTATTTATGGCCATTCTCAATGTCAAGGATACTAAGTTTGAACGAACCGCCAACCCCATGCTTGTTGCATTGCTTGCCTGGTGCGGATTTTGTACACTGGAAGTACTCAACGACACTTGTAATATCGGTATTGATGTGGGGAGTTGGTACACCTCCGCTCGTATGATGGCCTTCCAGTTGCTCTATGCTTTCCTCGTTTTTTCAATATATATTAGTAACCCCAAGATTCTCATCCGTTACATCTTCGTATGGGGAGCTTTGGCCCTATTTGCGTCCTTTTGGGTGTGGAAACAACAATACATCGGCCTGACTTCCTCTGAGAATGCATGGCTTCAGACTCGAGGCCGTTCAACACATATTCTCCAAGCTGGTACGCTCATTCGCTATTTCTCTATCTATTCTGATGCCGCCAACTTCGGCATCGGTATTGCTTCTACTGCCGTAGCCTTTATCATCTTCGGCATCACCAGCAAAATCAAAAGACATAAAATATTCTTTCTTATTGTTGGTGCTGCCTGTGCATGGGCTATGTTTCCATCTGGCACTCGCACAGCCATAGCCTGTTTGATGGCTGGTTTCGCAGCCTATATCTTTTTGTCTAAATCTTTCAAGATTGCCATCCCCGTTACCGTTCTCTTTGCGCTATTCTTATTCATTCTTGCCTTTACCAACATTGGTCAAAGCAACCAACAGATACGCCGTATGCGTTCGGCTTTTAACAAGGATGACGCATCGGCCAGCGTACGAGCCAGTAATCAGAAAGCCATGAAGAAATATCTTGATGAGGCTCCTTGGGGAATAGGCATGCATATCGGATACCAGAATGCTCCAGCCAACAACAAATACACCTATATGGCAACGGTTCCGCCAGACTCCGAGTATGTCTTCATTTGGATCCATACTGGCATTATAGGTATCACTACCTTCTTGATTTGTACTGCCATCATGATCATCGGAGCTTGTTGGATTGTGCTTTTCCGATTGCGAAGTCCGTCCTTACGAGGTATCGGAGCAGGTTTTTGCTGTGCCATGGTTTCTCAGCAGTTAGGCGGATACGGAAACCAAGTACTGATGCAATTTCCCAATTGTCTGACTTTCTATGGCGGATTAGCCATCGTGTATATCTTGCCCTATTTGGAAAACGACTGGATAGCTTATGAAGCTGAACAACTCGCCATAGTAGAAGAAAAGAAACGAATGAAATTAGAAAAGAAACGTGCGGCAAAAGTATGAGATATCTGTCATCACCATCAACTATAATGGACTGAAGGACACCTGCGAGCTGATGGAGACATTACCTTTAGAAGACCCGTCTTTGGAGGTAATCGTGGTGGATAATGCCTCACGGGAAGACGAGGCGACGGTCATCGAGCAGCGTTATCCGCAAGTAAAGGTCGTGCGCAGTCAGCGAAACTTAGGCTTTGCCGGAGGCAACAACCTCGGTATCAAGGCTGCAACAGGACAATACCTGTTCTTCATCAACAACGATACTTTACTCAGACATCAGACATCAGACATCAGACTTCTCGTCAGCCGCCTGGAGTCTGATGCGAAGATTGGGGCGGTATGTCCTAAGATTCGTTTCTCCTGGGGCGAGCATCTTATCCAATATACCGGTTACACTCCCCTATCTCCCATCACACTGCGTAACCGCTCCATTGGTTTCGGCGAGAAGGACTGCGGACAGTATGACCAAGCTCATACCACACCATACGCTCATGGCGCAGCCATGATGGTAAAGCGGGAGGCTATCGAGAAAGCCGGGCTCATGCCCGAATGCTATTTCCTCTATTACGAAGAGCTGGACTGGTCGCTGATGTTGCGACGGGCGGGTTATGACATCTGGTACGAGCCAGCAGTAACCGTGTTTCACAAAGAGAGTCAGACGACAGGACAGCAAAGTCCTTTACGTACCTATTATATTACACGTAACCGTCTGCTGTTCGTCCGGCGGAACCAGCATCGGGCCACTCGCTATCTGTCCTATCTCTATCTGATGTTCATCGTCACAGGAAAGGACGTTGCTAAATATATGTCCAAGAACCGCTGGGACATGGTTCGTGCCACGCTGCGCGGGGTATATCACTTCTTAAAGCTATAGTCAATATGCAATACTGGGATATCATCTTTTATACCGACCTCATATTCTTTATTTTCGTTTCCATGACGGTGCTGTATATGGGAGTCTTTGCCCTTGCATCCATGTTCAACCGCCACGGAGAAATACCCAAAAGCAGAAAGCAGAACCGTTTCATCATCTTTATTCCTGCCTATAAGAACGGACTGGCAACGGAGCGCACCGTACAATGCATTCTTGGCCAGATATATCCCCAACGGCAGTTCGACGTTACCGTCATTGCCGACCACTTGGACGAGATGAGCAATTTCAGACTTGCCCAGCATCCTATTACCCTGCTGACGCCCAACTTTAAGAAGCATTCCAGGGCCAAGTCGTTACAATTAGGCATCAACAATCTTCCTCGCCTTAAGATTTACGACGTTGCAGTAGTTCTGAATCCTGGCAACATCGTTGAACCGGAATTCCTGTCACAACTCAACGATGCTTACGAGGCAGCAGGCACCAAGGCCATCCAGACACACTGCGTATCGCAAAATCACGACACTGCGCCAGCCCGTCTGAGTGCCATCTTTGAAGAAATCAACAATTCCATCTTCCGCCGTGGTCATGTGGCCCTTGGCCTGTCTTCCGCCATGTCCAGTTCAGGCATGGCTTTCGACTTCAACTGGTTCAAGAAGAATATCATGTCGGCAAAAACCTCCTATGACGAGAAGGAACTGGAACTGCTGTTAGTACGGCAACACATCTATGTTGATTATTTCGACAACATCATGGTCTTTGACGAAAAGGCTCGTTCAGCTGAAGACTTCAACCGCCAGCGAGGCCACTGGCTCATCTCTCAGGCCGTCAGTATTCTGCGCAGCATTCGCTTTCTCCCCGGAGCCATCATCAATCGCCAGTACAACCTTATCGACAAGATCCTGCAATGGAGCCTCATTCCTCGCATCATCCTGATGGGAATCATTCTTTTCATGGGAGCCATTATGCCGTTTATCTACTTCACGCTGGCTCTGAAGTGGTGGGCATTGTTTGCCACAGTCCTCTTCATCTTTGCCCTTGCCACACCCAACTATCTGGTCGATAGCAAGTGGGACCGCACCTTCTTCCTGGTACCAGTTATCCTGCTGAGTTTCCTACTGGCAAAAACGCCCTTAGGAAAATCACTGAAAGAGTATGTCAATCAAAAACTATAGACTATGATTATCTGGAGCATCATCCATGTCGTTGAAATCTTTCTGTGGCTGCTACTGGCTGCATCGGGAGCCTATATTCTGTTCTTTGCATTGGTATCCATGATGTGGAAGAAACAGGAGTCACCCTTATCGTCGTATATGGACAGGCTGTCAGCCCTGCGGGAACCGAAGAGCCACACTTTCCTGGTGTTATTCCCCGCCTATAACGAAGACCGCGTCATCGTCAATTCAGTACACACTTTCTTAGGGCAATACTATCCTTACGAAGACTTTCATGTCTGCGTCATCTCCGACCACATGCAACCTGAGACGAACGAAAAGCTTCGTCAACTACCCATCACCTTGCTACAGCCCATTTTCGAAAAGAGCTCCAAGGCAAAGGCCATGCAGTATGCTATGGATTATTTCAAGTCGCGCGACTTCGACTATATTGTCATCCTTGATGCCGATAACGTGGTGGGCTCCGACTTTTTAGACAAGCTCAACGGTGTTTGTCAAAAAGGCTACCAAGCCATACAATGTCACCGCTGCGCCAAGAATGCAAACAATGACATCGCTGTACTCGACGGTGTCAGCGAAGAAATCAACAACACCCTTTTCCGCAAGGCTCACAACCGCATAGGTCTCTCTTCCGCCCTCATCGGCAGCGGCATGGCTTTCGACTACCAGTGGTTTCGTGAGAATGTCTATAGGCTCTCTACGGCAGGCGAAGACCGCGAATTGGAAGCCCTGCTTCTCAAGCAGAAAATCCACATCCACTACGAGGCTGACATCCACGTCTATGACGAGAAAGTCAGCAATACGGACAATTTCCAGAAACAGCGCTTACGCTGGATGACAGCGCAGATACAGAGTCTGCTGAGACTGCTGCCCTACATTCCCAAGGCCATCGTCACGGGCAATATCGACTTTATCGACAAGACCATTCAGCAAGCACTCATTCCGCGCTCCATGCTCATCGTCATCACCTTCGTCATGGCGTGTCTCATTACCCTGCTCTCTCGTGTCTGGTGCCTCAAGTGGTGGCTGCTGTTCCTTTTCATCTGCCTGTCGCTTTACGTCTCCACGCCTCGCCAACTGCGTCGCCACTCCGTTTATGGAAAATTGCTTGTGCTACCTAACCTGGTTGCAAGAATGCTGCTCAACTTGATGAAAATTGACCATAAGAACACAGACTTCCTCCATACGGAGCATGGAAGTGATAATGAGAACAAGTAAATATGGAAGGACGAGTACATAAAAGTATGGTGAATGCGGAAGTAAACCTGTTGTTTTACTTCCTCTCCCTCTTTTTGACCTTCTTTTCACGAAAGATCTTCCTCGACAACCTTGGTGCAGAATTCATGGGTCTGACAGGTACGCTGAACAACATCCTCGGCTATCTGAACCTATCGGAATTAGGCATCTCAGCCTGTATCGGCTACTTCCTCTTCAAACCCCTGCAGACGGGAAATCGCCAGGAAATCCAGCAGATACTATCCCTCTTAGGGTGGCTCTATAACCGCATTGGCGCCATCATCTTCGCAGGTGCTTTTGTGGTCAGCCTTTTCTTTCCGCTCATCTTTGCCCATACGGCCTTAGGACTGGGGATTGTCTATTTTGCCTTCTACAGTTTCTTGGGCTCGTCGCTCATCGGCTACTTCATCAACTACCGTCAAATCCTGCTAAGTGCCGACCAAAAGAACTATCTGGTGGCTATTTACTATCAGTCTGCCAACCTGGTGAAAATTGCACTTCAGATCTTCTTGGCCTATTACTACAAGAACCTCTATATCTGGGTAGCCGTCGAACTGCTCTTTGCCGTCATCGGCTGCATCATCCTCAACTGGAAAATCAACAAGGAATATCCTTGGCTGAAGGTCAACAAGCGCGACGGTCGTCAGCTGTTGAAGAAATATCCGGAGATTATCACCAAGACCAAGCAAGTCTTTATCCACAAAATCAAGGACTTCATGCTGGTGAGGAGCGACGAATTGTTCATCTTTCTCTTCGTGTCGCTGAAAATGGTAGCCTACTACGGCAACTACATGATCATTATCTCCAAGCTAATCTCTATGTTTGCTGCTGTGACAGGTAGTGTGGGAGCCAGTATCGGCAATTTGGTGGCAGAAGGCAACAAGCCTCACATGTTGAAGGTGTTCTGGGAGATGACGACCATCCATCACACCATTGCCGCCACACTCAGCTTCTCGCTCTATCTGCTGATAGAACCTTTTATCTCCCATTGGTTAGGCTCAGAGTATATCATGGATCACAACATTCTCGTGCTGCTTATCATCTACATCTATATCACCAACTCACGTAATTCCGTCGATAGTTTCAACTATGCCCACGGCCTCTATGCCGATGTCTGGTCAGCTTGGGCTGAGCTGTTCATCAACGTCAGCGTCACCATCGTCTGTGGTCTTCAATGGGGCATCATCGGCATCTTGTTAGGCAAGATAGCCAGTCTGGTACCCATCGTTGTTTTCTGGAAACCCTATTATCTCTTTACGGCAGGGTTCAAGGAGCCTGTCAGCAACTATTGGAAAGGCGTTGCACGCAATTACGCCATCTCAGCATTTGCCATAGGTGCCTCGCTCTATACCGTTCGCTTTATCCCCATCAGCCCCTATCACTCCATTTGGGACTGGGCACTCTTTGCTGTCATCAGCATGGTCATCTTCCTGACATACGACCTCACCTCCACCCTACTCTTTGCCAAAGGAGCCAAGGACAGCCTCAACAGAATTAAAATTCTCAGAAAACGATGAAATACAGTATCATTACCGTCAACTACAACAACCGTGATGGACTTCGTAAGACCATCGAGAGTGTCATTCACCAGACCTGCCACGACTTTGAATTCATCGTCATTGACGGAGGTTCTACTGATGGTAGCGCTGAGGTGCTAAAGGAATACGATGCACAGATTGACTACTGGGTGTCAGAACCCGACGGCGGCATTTATCAGGGCATGAACAAAGGCATCCGAAAGGCTCAGGGCGAATATCTGAATTTCATGAATTCCGGCGATTGCTTCTATGATAACGACGTACTGGAAAAAGTCAACAACTATCAGTTTCAAGCCGATTTCATTGTAGGCAAGGACTATCATTTCGATGCGATATCAGGACAAGGCCACGCCTCCATTCAGCCTACTCGCACTACGATGATTCACTTCTTTATGGCGACCCTTGACCATCAAAGTTCGTTTATCCGACGGGAACTGTTCAACGATTCGCCCTACGATGAAAACCATCGCTTGGTATCTGACTGGATATTCTTTGTTGAGAAGATTGTCCGTGACGGCAAACAGGTACAGTTTATTCCTGACATCGTCTGCCGTCGAGAAGAAGGCGGTCTTTCCGAGCAGCAGATGGAAAGGAACAGAAAGGAAATCAACGAGTATCTTCACCACTTCCTTCCCCAAGGCGTCTATGAAGACTACGCCACCCTTTCCAAGCTCGACAAGACCTCGGTCTATCGTTTGTTCGACATTTGCGATAACGACAAGAAACGGCGTTGGCTAGTAAAGTTCATCAAACTGATTACCAAACTCGTCCATTAACATTTCTCTTAACGTCGTCCCAACAACAAGGGGAAAAAACGTTCAGCAAGGCGAACAAGGGGTATGAATACCAACAAAACAAGTAGCGCCATCAGTAAATCCTCTTCCCACAGGCGGTTAGGCAGTTCTGTCAGGCGACGGACGATGACGATGTGAAGGCCAATAATGAGAATAGAGCCTTGCGACAGCGTGGCTACCATGCTACGATAAGGCAAACGGCTCAACCACAGCGAAAGGACGTAGAGCAATAGCGTTCCTGCCATACCCCCTATTATAAACAAGGTATAGTAGTTGCCATAGCCACAAAGGTACATCCACACATAGCCGTTATACTGACCACAAAGCCAAACCAGCACTACTGCCACAGCCAGCAATGTGCCCTCTACGGCATAGTGATGCAGATTTGTCAGCGTCGTCCGTAAAGGTTTCAGGAATACACCCACAAGGAACATCGGCATACATACCAGGACATTGGTGTTGGCATTGCTAATCTCTATCCCACTGTAGTTCAGCGCTATGGCACCAGCCGATAGCAAGACGAAAAGCAAGGCATATACCCATTTCCGTTGAGGCAGCACCTGCATGATGATACGCATCACAATCAACGAATAGAAATACCAGCAAGGTCCCATACACCACCGATGCCCCAATAGCAGCCACTCAAAGAACCACGGCCAGGAAACATTGTAAGGAACACCTTCGCCTAAACTACGCAAGTATGCTTCTAATTGCATGATGACGCTCAAGATGACGGTGGGGACAAAGAGTTGCCAGAAACATTTCTGCAGGCAAGTCTTCCAGTCGGGAGCTTTCTTATACAAGAATCCCGAGATGACACAGAACGACTGTACGCTGAATATATAGAGATACACATGTCCCTCCGAGAAGAAGTGTCCCCAGATAATTGCCAAAATGGCCCAGACCTTCATCCAATCCAGCCAAAGCAGCCTTCCGTCTGATATTGTCTTTGTTTCCAAGTGTTCCTACAATTATGCCGCAAAGATAGCAAAACTTTCCGAAATAACGCCATCATTATCGAAAAAATTCCGCTTGAAATAAAAGGGCTTACAGCTACTCAAAAGCAATTTCGGTCGAAAATAAATGCGATAAAAAATGAATTGCATTCGTAGCATTATTTGTAATAATCAGTTAGTGAGTCTGTAGTACACGTGTTTATCACATGAAAGAAAAAAAAGTCATTTATACGATTTACCTACATTTCTACATACACAACCATTAAATAACTAATAATTAGTGTTGTACAAGTTAGTTTAATCATCAGTTACCTACATATTTCCTACATATTACATACAAACTTCCTACACTATTCAATAGCATAAAGTATCAAAACAGGGTGCGAGGACTATGCGTAACGGCCTTTAGAACCCCATTTCCAATTGATCAGCCCTAGGCTAACCAAGAAATTCTCTAGAGAATTTATCGACAAAGACTATCCTTGTTGGTTGCAAAGCCTATCCTTGTTGGTTGCAAAGACTATCCTCGTTGATTGCAAAGACCGCTCTCGTTAGGAGTGCGGATAGTCCGCACTCATGGTGGGGACTATACACACCAAGCTTGCGCATAGTCCGCACTAAAGGCGGGAAGGGTTTGCTCCACGCAAGTCGACTTTAAGCAATAGTTACAAAATACCTATTGCAGAATGTAGGTAATATGTAAGTTAAATGTATGTAATATGTATATTAAGATTTAATTATCTTACTCACAAACAACGGTTTACACAAATAATGTAGGTAAAAGATAAAAAAATTCTTTGGAAAGATTATATGAATAATGAGAAAAAACTGCATGAAAAAGTGAGAAAAACCACAGAAAACATTTGGAAATATGGGTATTTTTTCGTAACTTTGCCTATAAAATAGGCGAACTTACTCCGTCTCGGCAAAAAAAAGAAATGTTTCTTTTGTTTTGCTCTCGACTTTTAGTAACTTTGCAAGAATTCTTAGCTTTTCTTTATATAAAGGCAGTTTGGGGGATTGAAGGAAAATGGGGTTACGAATTGGAGACAGTTCTGAATTCCACATTCTGCTATGAAATGCACTCAATGAACACCCGATGATGTGTCACCAGCCGTTTTATGACCCATCATCGGGTGCAAAGGTAATCATTCTTTCTGAAAGAACAAAATCTATTCACATCTTTTTTCCTGGACCTGTTCTCTTTTTATTATCTACAGCCTCTCCTTTTTTACTATTTATTCATCTGTTGTTTATAAAAGTCCATCACTTCTCGCATTGACATGATGTACATTTTGAGCCTCTTACCGTCGAGAGGTGTGCGACTGCCGTCCATCCAACTAAGTTCTTGAAACTGCATACAAAACTCTTCGTAGCCTATCTTGCCCTGCTGGTACCATAGCAACGCATCAGCATATACAGAGAAATAGAGGTTGCAGAACGGCTTGAAAAAGATGAAGTGCTCATCGTCCTCATACACCCTCTTGCAGAACTCCTCCACGATGAAAGGTACAAACACCTCGTCGCTATATTCCTCTAACAACCTCTTATACTCCTTATACGTGTCGATGGACTCGTTCACCCTGTCGTCTGGCGTATCGAGGAAGTCCGCAGCCGAATGGTGTACGATGGTTATCTGGTTCATCATCTCCGCCTGGCGTTCTGCCTCCTGGTACGTCATCTGATGCTTGCTCATAGCCAACCGTCTGTAGTCCATCATCAGGTGATACTTGCCATACGTCAGCGTCAGTTTGCACGCCAGCGTAATGTCAAGACTGCGCTGGCGATGAGGAGCAGACAAGCCTTGCTGTAGCCGTAAGTGGTTGAGCGTTTTCTCGGAGAAATAACTCATAACATTGATGGCATCTGTTATCGGTAATGTTTCACGCTTTGGAGATTGGCGATGTCAAGATGACACTTCTGGCATCGCCAATCTTAATCTAACCATCACCTTACTTCATCTGGTGAAAGTTTTCTTAGTTGGTTCTTTAAGGTGACGGAAAACAAGACTCTGCTCAGCGGAGTTATCTTTTCACTATTGACCAATTTCCAACCAGTAAATTCTCTTATTAAGCCAATGGTGACAGCCTTATCTAATGCAGCTATATCGCCTATTTGGTTCTCCTTAACCATGGTGTTCATATATTCTGCTAATCCGTTAAAAAGTTCGTCGTGATGAAAATTGACGGCTTGGGTTAATGGCACCATCTCTGAACTTACCACCTTATCATCGGCATCAAGTATTTTTCCGCCCGTCAAATCAACACTGCGTCCAGTAGTGTCGAAATACGTCGGCACAACGTCAATTATGGAACTCTCGTCAATAAAGGATGAATACCAAACGATTCTACCACCCTCATTGATTCCAATCTTCTCGTATTTTACAGACCGCATATCTGGCGCCAATCGCCCTTTTATGACACATTCTAGTTCGAGGTGCTTGTCAACAAATTCAGGCTTTAGGGCGATATTTACTTCCTCAGTGCCACCTGCAGCAACACTTGGATAAGCAATGCCATCATAGTGAGGGCCAATATTATTCCCTGTATCGCCTATGGTAGGAACATTGATTGAATATATACAATTGGCGATAAATGAAGAACCAAGATATTTCCCAATTTCCTCGTCTAACATCATTATAGAACCCAACCGTTTCAAATATAGTCCCAGTTCACTATTTACGATACTTGGGTCTGTGATTGAGAATGTACCATTAGGGTCATTGGCGGTGCTTATTCCACATGCTGGCACTGTGCGAAACAAATGTAGATTTGAGTTGGGCTTAATTCTCCATTTCGCCATATATGCTTCGTCACCAATATTGCTGTCTTTGCTTATCTCCTTGAAATTGGTCTTCATATGTTCAGAAGCATAGAAGATTGACTGACCTTCATAGTTTGCCCTCCCCATTTGGGGCTTCCCGATTTTGTTCAAGAATAGGGGAACATAGGAAAATGTCGCAGGACTTGACAAATCCTCATTCAAGTCGACATCCTTTGCAAGTCGGCCACGATAAAGGAACGTTGAGCCATTGAAAACACACGGAGCGTTTAAAATAATCGGTATAGCCTTTCCCTTGTACTTGTTTTCAAACTCAGTTTTGCTAAGAGTTCTGGAATCACCAAGGACTCTATCAAGTATTTCTAAAAACCGTTTCATACAATGTGGATTTTCTCATTTATTTATCTCTATAACAAATTCTTTCCTATCAGTTTGCACAATTTGTATTTGTCAATTAAGACAAGATCAAATGAACAAGAAAGACTATCAGCATAGGCTAATGCGTCATTAGTGAAGGTAGATGTTGTCACAAAGAACCCTGCTATTGCATTATTATAAGAGTGTAAAGCTCCCACAAATTTTTGTAATTCAGGGCGACCAACCTTTGTGCTGTCCCATCTTTTGGCCTGAAAATATATTTTCTTCTGCCCAAATTCGTCAAGTTCCAAGTAGCCGTCTATCCCGTTGTCGCGAGTTGAAGACGTCACAGAAGCTTTAAGTGGATGGAAGTCACCGTACTCCATTTTTAACATAAGGCTGCATACAAAAGACTCAAATGACTTCCATGATTGGTGCTTTATAACTTCAAGTATGTAATTCCGAATGTTCTCAATGGATGATTGAAAGTTAGAAATTGTGCTGTTTTCTGATTTGGGATACTCTTTTCTTTGAACAGCCTTTGGTACATTTTCCTCACTTACGTCAGACTTACCGGCATCATCTATATCTTTCTTTACAATACTAAAAGACAAATGGGTCGTAGAATTATTAAAGCCGTGTTGTTTGACAGGTTTGTAGTCAAATTTCAGGACACTTTTTCCGTCATCAAAAGCTTTGTTAATATGCTTTTGTGCAGATTTTAAGCAACGCTTATCAAAATCACAATAATATGAGTAAGTAAAGGCCTCTAATTCCCTTTTTAATGTTTCTATGTCTATAATTATTTCCTTTTGGTTGATTCGGCTATATAAAGATAGGAACAAAGGAATGTCATATTTGCTGCCATCATTGGAAATGTATGGAATAAACCATGATTCCCAACATGAAACGACTTCTGATGACACTTCCAGTTGTATGATTGGACGGTATTCACGTGCCAAACAGGTATAAAATGGAGAAGGTTCCCCTCCATTTACAGATACAATAGGAGTGCTCAATTTGGAATATGTCTCTTTTAGCCTCTCAGGGCTAAAACCACATTTGCTTAATCGAATACTAAATACGATTTTTTTACGAGTCTTATCTTCTTCATCATCTACTAAACATAAATAGTCTGTACTTTTTAATTCTGTGATGGACGATACAGCCTGTGTATCCATTTGCTGATGTAGCAATGAATACATATAGTTAATCAAAAGAACATTTGACTTTTGCGATAAAAAGCTATTTCCTAAAGAAATATAACGAATCGGATCAAATTGTTTGTCAAAATGTTTGTACATAAAATAGGTGATGGTAGTTCTGTTTATTATTTATAGTTCTTATTACAACTCACTACTGTCCGGTTAAATTTCACCAAAGCGAAAGTTGGCGGTCATCTTCCGGATTTTGATTAATAATTGGTTTGTCAAAAAGTTCATTCAGCGGAGTCCTCTCAAAGAGAACTTGGCCGATGACATTAGAGAATATGTAAAGATTTTGTTCGATATGATACATCTTCAGAGCAATAATAAGCAGCAGGTAGTCACAGATGGCAATCCATATCTGTGTGAAGACTGCATTTTGGGACGTCCCATAGAACGTCTTGATGTGCAGGTGCTGCTTGATCCATTTGAAGAACGTCTCGATAGTCCAGCGCTCTCGGTACAGTTCTGCAATGGTAATTGCTTCAAGAGTGAAGTCATTCGTCAGGAATCGATACACTACGTTCTGCGTAAAGTCCTGAAAGATACGCCAGTCCTTCTTCTCGTTCATGTCGGCGAGAGTGGACTTGGGCATCACCTTCAGACCGGCATGATACAACTTGGAGTTGAAAGCAGTCAACTGAGCCTCTATGCTGCGAAGGCTTGCGCTGCTGGTCAGCTGAGCATAACTCATAACAAGGAACTGGTCACGGCAAGTGAAACGTCTTGCATGAAAATCCCCTCTATATCTGTCAATACATTTCCTGAGCTCGTAGTCAGGGATGAGAGACATCAGTTGCGAGAATACAGTATTTCCGGCATTCATATCCTGTGCTATCTTATATATGAGACAGTACAAAGATACAAAATCAAATCGGAAAATTTTAAAATCGCTGTATCTCATTGAAATTTAAACATTTAATTAACGTTCGGAAGAATTTAACCGGACACTAGTGAAGAAGCTTTTCTTTTTGTATTCTAAATTCTTCTTCTGTGAGTATCCCTTGTTCTTTCAAAGAAGCAAGTTTGGCAAGTTCGTCAACAACAGAGGAATTATTAGAAGAATTGTCCCGTGTACCTTTGGGCCTTGAAAGTTTCTCTTGTTTGCAAACATCATCGATAATTACACTCAAATAGTCCGCGATTTCCTGAGCATTATTTAATTCTTCTCTATATACTTTATGCGTTGACCAGATTTCTTTGTTTCCTAATAATTCTTGAGAATTGAAACATTCCATCAAAAGAGATGGCATTGAATAATCCCTAATTTTAATTTTTACCGTCAATTTTGAAACATTTTTTTCTTGCTTTGTATTACCAGATAATCCGCCGACGATCATTCCTGCACTTCCGGCAAGAACACCACCAAGTATAGCTCCACCAACCGATACTGATTTTGAGAATAATATCGTATTGTCCTCAAGTATTTCAACGCTAATGATATGGGCAAAAGGAACCTCTTTGGTCTGTTCTGTAGTGAGGTAATAGATTTTTCGAGCGACTTTATCAACAATGAAAGCATATCGAAATTTTTGTCCAATCACTTTAATGAAGTCCTTGTTATTGGGCAGTTTGCCAATCTTGGAGTCAAGTATTCCCTGACGCTCTCTTCCCTTCTTCTTATCTATTAAGTCAGCAGGTCTAACAATCGCAACAATTGCTAAAAGAATCACTACAACTATAAATATGCTAAGTCCATCCATAACAATTTATTTTTTAGTAAGGAACTCTGTTTACTCTTTTTGGTTTATAAAAAACGTGAGCAATCTACTTCGCTTACGTTTCTGAGGCATTGGGGAAAGCCTATCACCTTAAACGAGTAAATGCCCACGCCGAACGGCGTGAACTATCTACTTCAGTTCTTGCAGTATTCTTCTAATTCCCCAATTATCGGAACACAAGAATCAAAAGTGGACGTTCAGTCTTATGTCCTATTGTCTTTTATTTGTCCATTGGCATAAAATTTTTAATAAACATGATGCAAAATTACTCAAACTTTGCCACATAACCAAACATTTTATATTAAATATGGTGTTTTTGTCTATTTATTCTTTGCTCTTTGCTAGAAAATGCTTTAATTTTGCAAACAAAATTTTCAATTATGATTGACAAAATAAGGATAGAAAACTACAAGTCAATAGTTGACTTGACGTTGGAACTTGGCCGTTTCAATGTTATCATTGGTACTAATGGCTGTGGTAAATCCAACATATTAGAAGCAATCATAATGGGGGCGTTGGGCGTTTCCGACTATGCTGACATAGGAAGATTGGCAAAACACGGTATCCGCGTTACAGACTCAAATTACTTTGCTTGATATGAGGTTATACATTGTGACATGTAAGTATTTAATGCTTATGTTCAAATAATTCTATGTAGTTATCTGAATACTGCCGTTCATTGTGTTCATCTATGCCTTTGACTTTTCTGAACAAAATCTAATAATGAAAACGGTTCTAAAGAAACATTGACATATACATTGGCAGTAATATCAAGTCTTGCTCTTTACGAATATCCTTCGAGTGTAGAAGGTATCGTTGCTGAATGCGGGCAGAGAACTTTTTTTGGAATTCATCGATAGAAACATGAAGATTGGATGTCGATGACTTGACTTCTATTGGGCAAATTTTAGCTTTACGAGACAGAAGGAAGTCTATCTCGTAATTATGTTTGCCCGATGGCGTTGGCCACGTATGGTAATATAGCCTATTTCCTGCTGCTGTCAGTATCTGCGACACCACATTCTCATAGACATAGCCCACATCAGCCTTCAGTTTGTCACTCAGCAATTTCTGGTAAATGACATTCTCTGTAAATTTATCGTCCCAGAAAGCGAGAGTGACAAACAGCCCTGTATCTCCACAAAACAATTTGAACTGGTCGCGGTTGATGTGTGATGCCAGTCCTGCACTTGGGTCGTTAGCATGATAAGCTATATTGACGGTCATGGAATCTTTGAGGATATTTATCTGACCTCTCAAACGATCCAGTTTTCCTCCCTCAATTACGCTACTCACCTGATAGCGAGATGCGTTACTGCTTAGTTGAGCAGGAATGGCGTGAAACAGGTCGGAGGTTTGGCCTGACGGATCCAAGTCGTAGAAATCTTCATCGTATAGGTCAAGAATGCTACGCTTGCGTTGGTCAACAATGCTCATGTCGTTCGTGTCAAGGTAGTCATTGACTGCCTGGGGCATGCCTCCAACCAAAACATACAGACGGAAATCGCGCATCATACGACGATTCGTATCGTCACTCAGCGGACTCAAATTGTTGAACATTGTATGCAAAAGGGGAATGGTCTGGTCATCTCCCAACGCCCAACGAAACTCCTCATAGTCCAGAGGGTACATATCAAGGCGTGTCTCCTCACTGGGAATAAGAATGTTATTCTGTTGGCTATTCTTGCCTGCTGATTTCCATTTACGTTTGATGCTCAACAGAGAGCCTGTCTCGATGTAATCGTAGCGTCCATCGGCCACAAGTGTTTTAATGGCTTGCCGGGCTAATGGCTGTTTTTGTATTTCATCAAAGATGATGACAGACTTGTGTGGTTTCAAGCTTTTTCGATAGTTAAGTTGCAATTGGGTGAAGATGTAGTCCAAATTGGAGACATCTTCAAACAAACGGTGTATTGCTGGCGTTGCCTTTGAGAAGTCAACCAATATGTAGCTCTCGTATTCATTACGGGCAAACTCCTCGGCAACAGTGGATTTGCCGACACGCCTTGCACCTCTGATAAGAAGTGCGGTTGTCCCGTGCTGATTTTGTTTCCAACTCAGCATTTGCTCATAGATCTTGCGCCTAAATATTCTTTCTGCCATCGTTTTTATTTTATTCGGTGCAAAGATAGCTATAAAATTCCAAATTCCAAAGGAAAAGAATAAATAATGCCGAAATCCTCAAAGGTTTTTCATAGGAAAACGCCAAGATTCTCAAAGGAACACGTCTTATATATGCCGAAAATCTCAATATGTAACAATCAAATTCGCCAGATTAACAGAATATGCTTTTCCTCCATCAATGTGTGACCTGACCTTAACTGAAAAAGGTATGTAACGCAGTTATAAACCTTTCCTAAAATGTTACTTATTTGTTACTAATAATCATGCAAAAATCATTATACGTTATCGTATTACAGCAACATACATGCATATTATGAGATGATAGCCTAATATATTACCAGTCTGTTCGGCTAGGGGAAAGACAATAATTACCAATAATTACCAGCAATTGTTCCAATAAATTATTTTTGTCTTCTTTAACCAATAAATTATTGGATTAAGATTACATCCTTCCAGACTGTGATAATAGTTGATAAGACTACCTTCAGTGATAATAGTTGGTAATTATTGTCCATCCCAAGCGTGCTGAGCACGCAAAAAAATAAGAAGTACAAAAGTAGGACAAATCGAAACTACGACAAGAGTCATAAATACTCTGAAAACACCCTACAAATGACAAAGCAAAGCGTTCCCGAAGTATTCCCGAAGAAAATAAGATCCAGAATCTATACATAATTACGTATGAATAAAGTCAATACTGCGTATTTTCCACGTGTAGCAAATAATCTCTTCAAGGACTAACAAAGTAGGACAAAACGAAACTATGCTTGGAGTCGTAAGTGTTCGGATAAGATTTGATAGTTGACGAAATAGTGGAGAGATGAATAGAAATGACGGAATATTAAAAGGACAACAGACATCAACAGGGTATAAACCAAAAACAAGCTTATAGAGAATGTGT
>JAEEGH010000514.1_pt1 | contig 145555 bp, 109 predicted proteins | sample 9134181 | NCBI WGS metagenome assembly JAEEGH01 (sample SAMN16246544, study PRJNA631951) | gut metagenome | biome: gut microbiome; feature: rumen; material: DP-attached | host: Bos | place: Iran: Karaj | collected 2018-10
TCTGATCTTTGTTCCGGAACCGGGGCCCATCTTTTACGCCCAGGTGCGGAAGGGCAAGAACGGCCGGGACTTCCGTATGTACAAGTTCCGTAGCATGTATAAGGATGCGGATGCACGCAAGGCCGAGCTCATGGCGAAAAATGAGATGCAGGGCCTGATGTTTAAGATGGAGAATGACCCCAGGATCCTGGGGAGCGGCCCCGACGGGACGAAGAAGGGCATCGGCTGGTTTATCCGCAAGACCTCCATCGACGAGTTCCCGCAGTTCTGGAACGTATTAAAAGGGGATATGAGCCTGGTGGGGACCCGTCCTCCCACACTGGACGAGTGGAGCAGGTATGAGCTGCACCACCGCGCCCGCCTGTCCATCCGGCCCGGGATCACGGGGCTCTGGCAGGTCAGCGGACGGAGCGACATCACGGATTTTGAGGATGTGGTGAAGCTGGATCTGGAGTATATCAATAACTGGACCGTGGCCGGGGATCTGAAGATCCTGCTGCGGACCGTGGCGGCTGTTTTTCGGGGGAGTGGCGCCAAATAAGAGGATGCGGCGGTTTTCGCATCTGTGTTTTTGAGGAGTTTGGAAGATCGGATGAATTTAGTGCTGATACTCAGGGCGGATATTCTGTCCACTCTGACGGTTCTGTTTTTGATCATATATGAGGTGTACTGTTCCAGGTACCGGAAGGAGCGGAACTATTTCCTGACCTTCGCTTCCATGTGTCTGGGGCATGATATCTTTGCGCTGATCACGGAGATCACGGTGAACACCCCTTCGGTGCCGAAGTACTTAAACGACGCGGCGCACATCATGTTCTTTTTCTTCTCCCTGGGGTTTTCGCTGCTGTACTTTGAGTATGTGCTGAGCCTGCTGATGCCCAGGAGGGACCAGCGGAAGTACCTGATTCCCACGGTGCTGGTGTGCTGTGGGGCCATGATCGTGATGCTCTTCTCGGACATCGAGTATGTCCGGGGGTACGACACTTACTACAGCGCGGGGCTGGGGCCCACCATCTGCTATGTAACGGGCTTTGTGCTCTTTATCGCGGCGGATGTGATGATGGTGATCTACCACAAGCGGATCAACAAATCGGTGCTGTACTTTGCACTGCCGCTGTCGGTGATGATGCTGGGACTCATGGTGGTGCAGATCCTGGTGCCGGAGTTCCTTTTTACGGGTTCTGCGCTGACGCTGACGGTCTTCGGTGTGTTTTTTGCCATCGAAAATCCCGTGGGGCGGATGCAGGAGCGGGCATTCATCGATCACGATACGAAGGTCTGGAACCGGAACTGCTACGAGCATGACCTGGAGGAGCGCCTGCCGGCGGAGCTGGAAAACGGTACGCAGCTCTATTACGTGCTGGGGGACATCAACGGCCTGAAGGCGGTGAATGACAAGCTGGGGCACCTGCGGGGGGATAAGCTCATCGCGGATTGTGCGAAAATGCTGACGGAGACCATGCATTCGGCCTACCGGATCTACCGCATCGGCGGAGACGAGTTCGCCGTGATCTATCTGAATCCCAGTGAGGAAGAGGTGTACTGTGAGGTAAACGAGGCGAGACGCCGCGGGATGACCATGAAGGTGGAGGAAGACCTGCCGGTAGGCATGAGCTTCGGTACCGCGAAGCGGGAGCCGGGAGAGGCACTGGCGCTGACCATCCGCCGTGCGGACCTGCAGATGTACCGGGAGAAGGCTTCCTACTACGAGGAGAACGGGATCGAGAGAAGAAGATACTAAAAGCTTCGAAAATGAATACGCAAGACGCAAATAGAGCGGACCGATGAACGGCCCGCTCTTGTTGTTTGGTTTGATATTGGCTTTAGAAGGTCTTACTGTTCCTCTGCGTAGAGGCTCTGAACAAGGTTCTGGAACTCTATGGATCCGACGACATCTTTGATGATGACATCACGCTTTTCTCCTGCGGTGAGTCTTTCCAGGAACTGGTTGTAGCCGGCTGCGTCGGGTTCACGGCACAGGGCTACAGCGTAGAGATCTGTCAGGAAATCAGCATCCGAGGTATTCCGTGCCACGTACTCGGGAGAGGTGAGGATGTGCATGGGCAGATCTGCTACGGACATTTCTCCGGAGTTGATCATGTAAGCCCAGATTTCGGTATTTGCAAACTCGCCCAGGCGCTTCAGGCCGCTAAGATAGCCGTTCTGTACGAAGTAGTAGATGTTCTTGTTATACAGGACATTCCCCTTCGCATCTACCCAGCCGCGGGAAGCGTTGATCTTCTGGCAGCGGTTCAGGAACTCATCGGACATGATGAAGGCTCTTACGAGATCGGCCCAGGAGGCACCTTTGTTCACCGTCGTCATCCAGCTGGCAACTTCCTCGTCCTCCGGCTCTCTGCCGATGAGGCCGCTGTAGAGGATGTGGATGAATTCTTCATCGGTGATCTTCTCATCCGGGTCGCGGCCTGCAAGGGACTGAACCCTTCTCATATCACCGCCGAACTCATCACTCAGATAGACGTTTTCGACGAATTCAGCGCAGCTCATGGTTCCGGACAGGATCGGAGTAATCCAGGGGTTGTTCGCTTCAATAGGTCTGTCAAGGAATGCGAGGTACACATCGTTCAGCAGATCCAGAGCTTCTGCTTCATCTACCTCCAGAGGATCTGTGGGACCGGGATCCGCTGCAGCTTCCACCAGGGCATAAACTACGAAATGCTCGGGATCGGTGTTGCGGGAGAAGAGATCCGTGGTCAGCGCGATGCTGATGCTGCCGTCGTCATCAATGGTAACTTCTCCGGCATTGTAAATGTTCAAAGCGGTATCTGCTGCGCCCACGGTGTGGGAAGCCAGCCTAGCGGCCTGTGCGGGCCGGAGATTCGCGGTTGCGCTTTCCAGCACGTCGCTGGTCTCGCTGGTGAAGCACAGGAGCTGCAGATCGGTAGCGGTAGCCAGATCCTCATCGGTGAGGTTCAGCTGCACCGTTGCGCTGGTGTCCTCCAGAGGATTTGCCCATACATCTTCGATTCTGTCGCTTCTGCCGGTTCCCCGGAAGAAGACCTGATCCAGTGCCAGATCCAGGAAGGATGCGGTTGCGGGATCTACGCTGAGATCCTCAAAGGTACCCACAATACCACCGATCAGTTCGTCGTTAGCGTCAAAGGTCACATCCAGTCTGGCGGATCCGGAATCCAGAGTGCCTTCGGGAAGAGCGACGGATGCATCATTGAAAACGACTGCGTCACCTTCCCCTGCCACAGGAATCATGACTTCATCTTCCTGCGCCGAAACATCTGCGCCGATATGGAAATTGCCTTTTCCTACTTTGAAAGAAAAGACGGAGACCGCATCATCTTCCGTATTCACTTCTTCGGCGTTGAGGTGGAAGGATTTTACCTGATAACCGGGGTCGGGAACGATGGCCATGGTGACCCAGGAGCCTTCCGGTACCAGCATCTCGCTGCATGGCACCTCTATCTGGCTGGCTGCTCTGCTCGGGCGATCCAACTGATAGTCGACGTAAGAGGGATAGGTATCCGGACTTTCCGTGGTGCCTTCAGGGACATCGAAATGCTTCATGCCGTCAGCTTCAAAATCCCAGTTCGGGTCTCCGTCATCGAAATCGATGGCCAGAAGGGTCAGTGTGGAATGTCCGATGTAGAGGTCGTTGGGCTCGATGCCCCCCAACTCGCTGGGAGCAAAATAATCATCGTTGGACCAGAGGAAATTGCCGACGAAGCATTCCTCATTGGGGGCGAGGGCCAGTGCGATATTGTATTCCTCGTTCGGATCTACGGGTACGTCGGTGATGGTGAAGTGAAAATCCTGGTCCTCATAGTGGTTCAGGTAGGAGTAGCGATCCCGGAAGAAGCTGGTATCGGGAGTCTGATCGCCATTCGTATCCACCATCAGCTGCGCAGTGTAGTCCACGTTGTTGATGACGAGGGAATAAACCTGATCGTCCCAGTGGATGTAGAAGTCAAAATCCACCGTGGTAGCATTGTCTTCCCGATTGTAGGGGAGATTCTGTCGACGCAGTGCCTCCATTTCGGTGTCAGAAAGATCGCAACCTCTTTCGAAGTCATATCTGGCACTCTGGCTGCGCTGTCCGTCATTGATGGAAACCTGTGCCTTTACACAGGATTCACCATAGGATACTTCGATGGGCGTGTCATCATGGGAAAGAGCGGGAATGCCGGTCCAGAGTTCTGCGACCCGCTGCGTATCATCCGTATAGGTGCCGCCGCTCAGGATAATGGTGGCATTGTGGTTTCCACCACCGCCACCGCCGCCACCGCCGCCGTTATCGTTGGCAAATTCGACGTTGATGAGGGAGACGGAGGTGATAGGGTCCGTTGAAGCCGTTCCGATCAGTGCACCCAGGGTACTGATTTCCAATCCGTCACCGGAAACCAGGGCGTCCCGAATGGCGTCCGTCATCAGGTTCGTGTGATCGCCGTTTACTTCCAACTCAGTCCACGATAAATCCGCTCTATGGTTCTGGGTGGCTTCCACCTTCAGACGCAGGTGGTCTCCCTGCCCCACATTGAGCGCAATATCCTGGTTTGCAGTAACGCTCGCCCAAGTGGTGCCGTCCACGGAATATTTTACGCTTCCCTGTGCGGGATCGTAACCTTGCCGGAAGGACACGGACAGATTCATGTTTGCAGCAACTGCTCTGGCGGTGAGAGGGGACAGTCCCACGCATCCAGCTACCAGAGACAGGCTGAGCAGTGATGAGAGTATTTTTCTCAAAAAATGTTTCATACCCTTTCCTCCTGATTCATTTTTTGTCGGGTTTCCGTTGGCAGGTCGATTGCGCCTCGGGATACCGACGGCGTTACACTCAAAAGTATAGCATAGACGGGAGCGCCTATGTGCAGTAAACTACTATATTTTTTGGCGTTTCCTATCCCCTTTGTGGGCCAAAAATGGTAGAATTGTAGTAATGTTGGGTGCGGAGAGAGGAATGCCTGCGAATGGTGCAGGGACGCACTTTCCGGAACCTGTAAAATGGGAGGGGACTAATCTTGCGGATTCGTTTGGCGGATTATGTGGCGGATTTTCTGGTAAAGAAGGGCGTGACGGACGTGTTCACGGTAGTGGGCGGCGGCGCCATGCATTTGAACGATGCCCTGGGACATACGGTCGGGCTGCGCTGCACCTACAATCATCATGAGCAGGCCTGCGCCATGGCAGCAGAGAGCTATGCACGGCTGGAGAATCGCATCGCTGCGGTCTGTGTGACCACGGGCCCCGGCGGAACCAACGCTATTACGGGAGTGCTGGGGGGCTGGCTGGATTCCATTCCTATGTTCGTGATCAGCGGGCAGGTGCGGTATGATACCACGGCCCGTTATGCGGAGGGGTTTACGGATGGGCTGCCCCTGCGGGCAGTAGGCGATCAGGAGTATGATATCGTCCGTTCCGTGGAGCCCATGACAAAATATGCGGTGATGATCGAGGATCCCTTAAGCATCGGCGCGCATTTGGAGCGGGCCTGGGAGCTGGCTGTTACGGGCAGGCCGGGGCCTGTTTGGATCGATATTCCGGTAAATTTCCAGGGGATGGAGATCGAGACGGAAGAGTTGCAAACTGTGGAGCAGGTATTTGGGGACTCTGTGTGTGGGGCCGAGAATCCCGCGAGCGCCTGTGGAAGAGGCGTTGTGAGTGGCGCTCTTGTGGCATCGGGTGTTCCCATTCCTCCTGCGGTTTCGTCTGATGTGGCAAATGACGTGCTGGCGCGGATCCGCGGTGCGCAGCGTCCCGTTTTTTACGCGGGCAGCGGTATCCGACATGCGGGAGCGGTGGCAGAGTTCCGTGAGCTGATCGAGAAGCTGCAGATTCCTGTGGTGACCTATTGGAACAGCATCGACCTCATCGAGTCGGATCATCCTCTCTACGTGGGGCGCGGCGGCAACATGGGAGACCGCGCCGGGAATTTTGCGGTACAGAATGCGGACCTGGTTCTGGCGGTGGGCACGAGGCTTTCCATCCGTCAGGTGGGATATGATTACAAGACCTGGGCCAGAGAGGCGCAGGTGATCCTGGCGGATATCGACGCAGGAGAGCTGAAAAAGCCTACCATTCACGTGGATCTGCCCATCTGGGCGGACGCAAAGGATTTTCTGGGAGCGCTGCTGCGGGCAGCGGATGACGCGGGTGCCGAGGCGGCCGGGCGTGTGTCGGCGGATGCGCAGAGTTGCGGTTTCTGTGCACCGGAGCTTTCTGCTGTGCGTGGGAAGTGGCTTGCTGCCTGCCATACCTGGCGGGAGAAATATCCTGTGGCATTGCCGGAATATTTTGCAGATCCCGATGCGCTGCCCAATGTATATGCATTCATTCATGAACTGAGCAGTGCGCTGCCGGAAGGATCCCTTACCGCAGTGTCCAACGGCGCATGCTGTGTGGCGGGACATCAGACCTATGTGATCAAGAAGGACACCCGTTTTATCATCAACAGTGCCGTAGCCAGCATGGGTTACGGACTCCCTGCAGCCATCGGACTGTGCAGGGCGGGAGAGCATCAGGCGGGGCAGGTGCAGGATACCATCTGCCTCGAGGGTGACGGCTCCATCATGATGAATCTGCAGGAGCTTCAGACAGTGGTGACAAACCGGCTGCCCATTAAGCTGTTCCTGATCAACAATCAGGGCTACCACTCCATCCGCATCACTCAGACCAATCTCTTCTCAAAGACCACGCGAGTGGGCATCGGACCGGAGTCGGGAGATCTGGGATTTCCTTCGTTTAAGAAGATTGCGGAGGCCTTCGGATGGCCTTATCTGGAGGCACGTACCGGCGGGGAGCTGAAGGGTAAGATTGCGGAAGCACTGGCAACTCCGGGATTTGTATTTTGCGAGGTCTTCACGGATACGCAGCAGGTCTGGGCGCCGAAATCCTCCGCAATGCGGCTGGAGGACGGCTCCATGGTGAGTAGACCCCTGGAGGATCTGGCACCTTTCCTGCCCAGGGAAGAGCTGCTGGAGAACCTGTTTATCAAGCCGGTGGAGTGAAGCGCCGGGTATTAAGAGAGGAATTCTCATGAATTTTGACCTGAGTTTTTATCGCGGGAAAAAAGTGCTGGTCACGGGGCACACGGGATTTAAGGGAACCTGGCTGTGCAGGGAACTGCTGCAGGCGGGGGCTGAGGTCATCGGATATGCCCTGGAGCCGCCCACAGAGCCTTCGATTTTTGCTCTCACGGGTACTGCGAAAGAGATGGAGAGCATCATCGGCGACGTGCGGGATGTGACCCAGGTGCATGAGACCTTTCGGCGGGTGAAGCCGGACATCGTGATCCATATGGCGGCCCAGCCTCTGGTGCGGGAGTCCTATAAGGATCCCATCTGGACCTACGAGACCAATGTCATTGGGACTGTAAATGCCCTGGAGTGCGCAAAACAGGCACCTTCCGTGCGGTCTTTTGTGAATGTGACCACGGACAAGGTTTACCGCAATCCGGAGTCCGGTGTCCCCATGGTGGAGACCGATGTGCTGGACGGGTTTGATCCCTATTCGAATTCCAAGTCCTGCTCGGAACTGGTGACGGCGACTTATGTGCGGAGCTTTTTCTCCTATCCCGGCGAGGGGGGATCCGAGGATCCTTTCTACGGGCATTACAGGAAGGAGGGCTTCCCCATTTCCGTGTCCACGGTGCGTGCGGGAAATGTTATCGGTGGCGGAGATTTTGCTCTGGACCGCATCATTCCGGACTGCGTCCGTGCGGCCCTTTCGGGCGGCGAGATCGTGTTGCGCAACCCCGCTTCCGTGCGGCCTTATCAGCATGTGTTGGAGCCACTGAATGTGTACCTGAAGCTGGCTGCGCTGCAGTATGAGGATCCTTCCTACGCGGGCAGTTATAATGTGGGACCGGACGATGGGGATTGCTTCACCACGAGAGAACTGGCGGGGCTGTTCTGCGACAGCTGGAACGGGCTGAATCCCGGGAAGGAGTCGGTAACCATCGTGGAAGCGTCGGACGGTGGGCCTCATGAAGCAGGCCTCCTGCGGCTGAATTGCGATAAGCTGAAAGAAAAGCTGGGCTGGAAGCCTGTCTGGACCATGGCCCAGACCATGGAGAAGATCGCCGAGTGGACGCTGGTGTATCGTGACGGCGGCGATGTGGCTGCCGAGACGGATCGGCAGATTCGGGAGTTTTTGAAGGGCGAATAAAATGATGCCCCGGATGCTTCGCATCCCGGGGCATTTTTGTGAGCAAAATTTCTTCTTGCTTTTTCTCTGTTCGGCGATAAAATGAGTACACGGATGTTTTGATTTGGATTATATTGAATTGGAATCACAAAAATCTACGGTCTGCGATACTCTTTCGTAGCTGGCGACATTTTGTCGCAATCTTTTTTCTCGGCCATTCGCCGGAAGATTTACCACTTATCAAATTAATTTGGGCGAATGCCCAGGAAAGGATTTTTATGGCAAAAAAACAAGTAAATAGCGATTCTGACACTCTTTCTTACATGAACGCAACAGGGAAGATTGATTTCACGTTGCGAAATGACATGATGTTCCATAGGGTCATGCAGAGCTCTAACGTCGCTTTGAAGCATCTGATCTGTTCTCTCAAAGGGCTGGATCCCTCCACGGTTAAGGAGGTTACACTCACAAATCCCATCGATTATTCTGCCTACAACCACAAAGAGATTATTCTGGATGTAAAGGTTTTATTGAACAATAATGAGATCCTGGATATTGAATTGCAGCTTTATTACACCGTAGAGTGGAAGCTCAGATCCCTTCTGTATCTCTGTAGATCTTTTGATTCTATCGGTGCAGGAAAAAATTACCTCAATCTGAAACCGACGACCTTTATAGCAATCATGGACGATCCGCTCTTCCCGGAGCATCCGGAATTTTATTCCCACTATCAATTGCTGAACACGAAAAATCATCAGCCGTATACGGACTATCTGAGCCTGAATGTGTTATACTTGGGGCAGACAGAACTTGCAACGGAAGAGGACATCCAAAACGGATTACTTTACTGGGCCGAACTGTTTAAAGCGAAAACCTGGGAGGAACTCAAAGCACTCTGCCGTCGGGAACCCGGATTCGAGGAGGTGGCGAAGGTTATGTATAACAGCAACATTCAGGATCAGGAGAGAACACTGTTTGAGGCACATCAAAGGTATTTGATGGAACAATATTCCATGATGAGAGATTTGCGGAATGCCCGTGAAGAAGGACGCGCAGAAGGACGTGGGGAAGTCCAAAAGGAATATGAGGAGAAAATGGCTAAGGCTGAGGCAGAAATCGAATCCCTCCGTGCTGAGATTGAGCGCTTAAAGGCAGAGGCTGAAACGAAGAAATAACGGGTTTAGAGCGAAAAAGGATTATTACGCAACTACCTGAGTAACAAGGAGGAACGCTGTGAAAGTTGTGATTTTGGCGGGAGGCTTCGGCACCCGTTTTTCCGAAGAGAGTGAATATCGTCCCAAGCCCATGATCGAGATCGGTGGCATGCCGATCCTGTGGCATATTATGAAGGAGTACAGTCATTACGGATTCAACGAATTCGTGATCTGCGCAGGCTACAAGCAGCAGGTGATCAAGGAGTGGTTCTCGGACTATTTCCTCTACACTTCGGATGTGACCTTCGACCTCACCGCGGGTAATAAGGTGATCCTGCACGAGCAGCGTTCCGAGCCCTGGAAAGTGACGGTGGTGGATACCGGACTCCATACCATGACCGGCGGCCGTATCAAGCGCGTGGCAAAATATTTAGGCGATGAGCCCTTCCTCATGACCTACGGCGACGGCGTCTGCGACGTGGATGTGAAGAAGCTGGTGGAGTTCCATCAGAGTCACGGAAAGCTGGCAACCCTTACCAGCGTCATTATGGAGCAGCAAAAGGGTGTCCTGGACATCGGCGGAGACAACGCTGTTCACTCCTTCCGTGAGAAAAATGTGGGAGACGGATCCCCCATCAATGCAGGTTACATGGTGATGGAGCCTGCGGTGCTGGATTACATCGGCGGGGACGACAATATCCTGGAGAAGGATACCCTGGTGAAGCTGGCGGATGCGGGAGAGCTTATGAGCTATCAGCACAGAGGTTTCTGGCAGTGCATGGACAACCGCCGTGAGCGGGATATGCTGGAGAAAATGTGGGCTACCGGAAATGCTCCCTGGAAGAGCTGGGAATAATGTCACCCCGAATGAATCGGGGAGACAATTCGGCCAACGGAGTGGCCGAATCAGCGGGCGGAAGGCGAGATAGGAGAGAATTTGGACTACGTGTACATCACCGGCGCCACGGGCGCGGTGGGACTTGGATTAATCAAAGAGTGCTTGCGGCGTGGCGTGGGCGTAACCGTTCTGGTGCGGCCCGGATCTGAGAGAAATGCAAATCTGACGGAAGCTTCGGAAAACGGATCCCTCGAGATCGTGGAATGCGATCTGAAGGACCTGAAATATCTGACCATCGTGGATGGGGACATTCTGGAATCCGGAAATGGGCGGATCGCACATTACGGCAGTTGCTCCGCTTTTTTCCATCTGGGATGGACAGGGACCATCGGACCCGGTCGGAATGACGAAGGGATACAACGCCAGAATGTGGAATATGCGCTGGATGCTGTGCGACTGGCAGCAGGGCTGGGTTGCAAGGCATTTGTGGGAGCGGGGTCTCAGGCAGAGTATGGGAGACCCGGGACAGAGCCGCTCCGCCCCGACACGCCCTGCAATCCCGAAAACGCCTACGGAAGAGCAAAGCTGGATGCGTGTCACGAAACAGCGGCGCTGTGCAGAAAGCTGCGCATCGCTCAGGTGTGGCCCAGGATCCTCAGTGTCTACGGACCCGGCGACGGGGAGCGGACCATGATTACTTCCGTAATCAGGCAACTCCTGGCGGGAGAAAAACCTGCATTAACGGCGGGTGAGCAAATGTGGGATTACCTCTACAGCGAGGATGCGGGGAGGGCCCTGTATCTCCTGGGAGAGAAGGCTTGTGATGATCCCGCGATCAGCGGACGGATCTATCCTCTGGGCAGCGGTCAGGCGCGCCCTCTGCGGGAGTATATCGAAATCCTGCGGTATGCCATTGATCCCGCATTGCCTTTGGGATTTGGCGAAATCCCCTACGGTCCGAATCAGGTAATGCATCTGCTGGCGGACATTTCCACCCTCACGAGAGATACGGGCTTCGTGCCTGAGACGGATTTTGCGGACGGAATCCGTGAGACTATTGCCTGGGTCAAGGCACATACCTCTGACAATTGAGCTTTTTCGCAGAATAGTTCTCCGAGTATCCCTGCATGGGATTGAGAAAATGCCATGCATGTTCCGGGAAGAAGGGGATGTGCGCTCGGAAAATCCGCGCAAGAATCAGAGATAAACAGAATTTGGAGAGTTAACAGCATTATGGCAAATTGGGAAAACGAACAACAGGCGAGAGACGAGATCAAATCCCTGGTGGGAGAATATTACAGACAGTTTAAAGCCCCTGCGGAGAGCAAGGAGGGCTTCAAGCCCGGGGACCGCATTAGCTATGCCTCCCGTGTCTATGACGAGAAGGAGATGCAGGCTCTGACGGATGCTGCGCTGGATTTCTGGCTCACCACGGGACGGTTTTCCGATGCTTTTGAGAAGGAGTTTGCAAGCTGGATCGGGGTAAAATACGCACACCTGGTAAACAGCGGATCCTCCGCAAATCTCATTGCTTTCTCCGTACTGACGGCACCGGAACTGGGGGATCGGCAGGTTAAGAGAGGAGACGAGGTCATCACCGTGGCCTGTGGCTTCCCCACCACCATCGCCCCCATCCTGCAATACGGCGCGGTACCTGTCTTCGTAGATGTGACAGTTCCGTCATATAATGTGGATGTGAACGCTCTGGAAGGTGCTCTTTCCGACCGCACCAAAGCGGTGATGCTGGCCCATACCCTGGGCAATCCTTTTGACATCAAGGCAGTGAAGGCGTTTTGCGCAAAGCACAACCTCTGGCTGGTGGAGGACAACTGCGACGCTCTGGGCAGCAGATATACCATTGACGGGGAGACGAAATTTACCGGCACCTGGGGAGATATCGGCACTTCATCCTTCTACCCGCCTCATCACATGACCATGGGCGAGGGGGGCTGTGTTTATACCGATAATCCCTTGCTTCACAGACTGATCCTGAGCTACCGTGACTGGGGCCGGGACTGCATCTGTCCTTCCGGACATGACAATTTCTGCGGACATCGCTACGACGGTCAGTTCGGTGACCTGCCTGCAGGATATGACCACAAATATGTCTACAGTCACTTCGGCTACAACCTGAAGGTGACGGATCTCCAGGCCGCCATCGGCACGGAGCAGCTGAAGAAGTTTCCTTCCTTCATCGAGCGGAGAAAACACAACTGGGCGAGACTCCGCAAGGCTCTGGAGCCCGCGGTGGACCGCCTGATCCTGCCGGAGCCTGCGGAGGGCAGTGATCCTTCCTGGTTCGGTTTCCTGATCTCGGTGCGGCCGGAGAGCGGCATCTCCCGGAACGAGCTGATCAGGTTCATCGAGGGGCACAACATTCAGACCAGACTCCTCTTCTCCGGAAATATTCTGAAACACCCCTGTTTCGACGAATATCGGGAGACGGACCGCTATCGCGTGGCGGGGTCTCTGGAGGTGTCGGATTTCGTGACGGAGAACACTTTCTGGGTGGGTGTTTATCCCGGCATGACGGATGCCATGATCGATCACATGGCGGAAGTGATCCTGGAGGGAATAAGAGGATGATAAAAGAATCGTAGAACATAAAAAACGGACCGTTATGGTCCGTTTTTTTGTCCTACGATTCTTTTTCCTTCGTTACCTCAGGAAAATTGATCCGCTCTTCCTCGATCACCAGCGGTCTGTGCATGACCCGCTTATTGATGCTGAGGATGTACTCTCCCAGAAATCCGGTAAACACCAGCTGCAGCGATCCGAAGATCAGGACGGAGAGCAGGATGGGCGCGGTGCCTGCAACGAAGCGGTCCCAGTAGATCAGCTTCAGGATCAGGTACACCAGAGCGATGATCATGCTGATGCCGCCTACGATGAATCCGGCGAAGGTTGCGATACGCAGCCCCACCTTGGTGTAGGAGGTGAAGCTCAGCATGGCTGCGTCATACAGGGTGTAGAAATTGTTGTGGGTTTTGCCTGCTCTGCGGCGCTGCTGCTCGTAGGGGAGATCTACCCGTTCGAAGCCCAGCTCGGCTACAATGCCCCGCAGGAAAGGGGTGGGATCGTCCAGATTTCGCAGGACCTCCACAAAGCTTTTGTCGTAGAGTCCGAAGCCGGTGAAGTGCTCAATCTGCTCCACGTCGGACATCTTTTTGATCATTTTGTAATAGCGGGTGCGCAGGAAGCGCATGATGGGATTTTCCCGGCTGCTGGTCTTGATGCAGCTGACGATGCGGGCGCCTTTTTCCCATTCCGCCACCATCTTCGGGATCATGTCCACGGGATCCTGGAAGTCGGCACACATGCAGATGGTGCAGTCCCCGGTGGTCTGGCAGATGCCGTAGTAGGGGGAGTTGAACTGGCCGAAATTTTTCGCATTGAATATGGCACGGATCTTCGGGTTCCCGGCGCAAAGCTGACGCAGTAGCTCTCTGGTTTTGTCTGTGGAACGGTTGTCGATAAAGACGATCTCGTAATCGTAATCCGGCAGGGACTCCTTCATCTGCGCGATGACGGCTTCGCTGATGGGGACCACGTTTTCTTCTTCGTTATAGCAGGGGATCAGGATGCTGACGGTCTTCAAGGTCTTTGCCTCCATAGGTTTCTAACGATTGCGCCCTTTAGTGTACCACATGAAAGCGCGTATTTCCATAAATTTCGGGTACGAACGGTGCGTGACTTTTTTGTCCGAATGGGATAAGATATAGTTAACTATCTGTGTTTGCTCGGTGGGGTTATGAAAAAAGCAATCTCTGATTTTTTTAACAGAATTAAAGTATACAGGGAGAGTCAGGAGACGATCCATGCGATAAACGAATTCAACATGCATTACGGCACTTTCGCCGCCGTAATGCTTTTTGTCGTGGCTGTGGTCGTGCTGCTTCGGACGGATCCCGATGCGGTCAATGCGGACAGCAGGTATGGGGCGATGTACATCCTCCTGGCGGCCTGCATGTTCTTCTTATACGTGGCTTACCGCTGGTTTAAGCAGAAGAAGACCGAGCCCATTTTTCCTACCACGGCGGTGCTCTTCCTAAACACTGCCCTTACCATCACGGAATGGGCTGTGGCTGCTTCCACCATGGGACTGGTGGAAAAATACATTCTGGGCGGCACCATTATGATCTTTATGATCTGCTTCCCCATCGTGAACAGGCTCTCCGCACTGAGCTGTCTGCTCATGGGCTACGTGTGCTTTGTGGTGGGAATGCCCAACGACACCCAGACGTCCCGCCAGGTGATCCTCGTGGGTCTGTATGTGCTGGTGCTTTTCGGCATCGGTTCCAGCCGCTATGTGAACTTCCGGACGGATGTGGCGCGAAACGCGTATTTCAAGAATCTGTCCCTCTATGACGAGCTGACGGGTCTGCGGAACCGTACCGCTTACCGCGTGGACGGCGAGCATTACCTGGGTAAGCGCATCATGGTCATGATGCTGGACATCGACGATTTCAAGCATTTCAATGATTTCTTTGGCCATCAGACGGGAGACCGGCTGCTGGTGGAATTTGGCGCGGCGCTGAAGCACTGTTTCGGAAACCGCAATGCCTACCGCTACGGCGGTGATGAATTCTGCGTGCTTTTCCCTGTCAAGGACCAGTCGGATGTGAACAATATCCTGACGGCCTGGACCAACGAGGAGGCGAGAGCACAGCTTTCCGTGGAGGGAAGCCGCATCACCAGTTCCTGCGGCTATGTGCTGGGAACGCCCCAGACCAGAGTGGATCTGAGTAACATGCTGGCCGAGGCGGATCAGATGCTGTATCAGGCGAAAAACAACGGTAAAAACTATGTCTCCGGCAAGGAGTATGAGGGCATCCAGACCGAGGAAGGACGCACCATCCTGGAGCGCCGTATGGTCACGGCTGCCAGCATCGATTCCCTGACGGGACTCATGAACATGCATGCCTTCCGGGAGTATGCTTCCGAGCGGCAGAGCGCTATGGAACCGGAAGCAAGAGAGTATCTGGTTTATATCGATGTGGAGAATTTCAAGGGATTTAACCAGAAATACGGCTATCAGAGCGGTGATGAACTGCTTCGTTCCGTCGCCATTTCCATCAAGGAGAATTTCCCCAAAACCATCATTTCCAGATTCCACGATGACCAGTTCGTGCTGATCACGGATGTGGATGATCTGGATTACCGTCTGGATAAGCTGCATGAGGATGTGCACCGGTATCAGAAGGATATCCGCATCGAGCTGAAATGCGGTATCTGCGCCCTGGATCAGGTCAGTGATATCTCGCTGATCTTCGATCATGCGAAGGTTGCCTGCCAGAGCATCAAGGGGAAGAAAAATACGGTCATCCGGTACTATGATGATGTTTTGAGTGCTGCCATCGAACGGCAGAATTATATCCTGAATCATTTCGAGGATGCCATGGAAAAAGGTTATCTGCAGCCCTTCTTCCAGAATCTGGTCCGGGCCGTTTCCGGCAAAGTCTTCGGACTGGAGGTGCTGGCCCGTTGGATCGATCCCGAGTACGGATTTATCCCGCCTTCGGAATTTGTGCCCGTGCTGGAAAGAGCGCATGTCATCGACCGTCTGGACCTGCACATCATGCGGGAAGCCTGCAGACTCATGAAACTGGCGGAGGAGCAGGGGGTGACGGGACTGCCCATGTCCATCAATCTGTCCAAGCTGGACTTCCGTCTGCGGGATATGTTTGAGGCCATCGAGGAGGTTCGAAATGAGTTTGGCTTTGCTCCGGACAGGCTCCACATCGAGGTGACGGAGAGTGTCATGGCCGGAGATACCAGCTTCTACATCAACAACCTGAGCCGTTTCCGGGAGGCCGGATACGAGGTCTGGATGGATGATTTCGGAAGCGAGTATTCTTCCCTGAACAACCTGAAGGATTATCATTTTGATACCCTGAAGATTGACATGCAATTCATGAGAGAGTTTTCCGCCAAGGAGAACTCCCGCATCATCCTTGCTTCCATCGTGGATATGGCGAAGCGCCTGGAGATCCGTACCGTGACCGAGGGCGTGGAGACGAGAGAGCAGTACGAGTTCCTGCGGGACATCGGCTGCGACATCATCCAGGGCTATTATTTCGACAAGCCTCATGATGCCGAGACCATCAAAAAGCAGTACGAAGCGGATCCCCAGATCCACGAGACCGTTTCCGAGGCAAAGAGCTTCCACGTGCTGGGCAATATCAATTTCCTCAGCGGTGATCCGCTGGATGACAGCGATGTGGAGCGCCGGAATATGGTTCCCTTCGTGTTTATGCGTCGGGATCGGGCTGATGATCCGACATCTTCCCACACCATTTACGAGAGCCGTGCGTACATGGATAAGGTCCATCTCCTGCGGGAGAAGGGCGGTCAGCACCAGGGCAAATCCTTAGAGGAACTGTCCCCGGAGGAACGCGCGGACGTGGAGCAGCTGGTCCAGGCCTGCTTCGCGGATCGTCAGGTGCACAATTACAACTACAACGGCGATCTGGGAAATATGCAGGTGCGCATGCGTCTGCTGGACGGCGACGGCGTCACGAGACCGGCCATCTTCATGCTGGTATTTGAATGGAATTTCCTGCCGGATGAGGGGCCGGGTAAGACCTGATTTTTTCGGGAGAAACGGATCTGAGAAAGAATTATGGAGGGAGAGTCTTCGGACTCTCCTTTTTCTTAAGCAAAATTAAGGATTTCTGCCCATTTCCGCAATGATTTTTTTCAGAATTCATGGTAAAATATAGTATCTATGCGTATGCTCTTTTTTGGCGTAGAAAGGGGAGAATATTCTGCCATGAAAAAGACCAATCGAACGGCTCCGGAAAGCTGGTCCTTCCGGATCGATCTGCCGCTTGCATTTATCCTGGGAGCCGTTTTGTATCTGACCGTATATATCGCACTGGGCTTCGCCAAATATGGCATGACTGCGCCCTATTTCTATGCCGGCGTGGACGATTTTAGTGAGTACGCAGGCGTTCTGGATGATACCTATCACGACTGGGATGAGCGGGTCGGTGCACTGAACACGGACCACATCATCGGAAGCGCTGCCACCCGACTCCTGGGAGTGGAGCGTGTCGTTACCGCCTTTTGTTATCTTCTGACCCATCATGTGGCCAAGGCCATGAACCTGCGGCTGCTGCTTTGCTTTGCCCTGACGGGCGTGTCGGCTTTCGTGGTGCTGCGGGTCATTTCCCTGCGTCGTTTCTACGCCTTTGCCGGAGGCCTGCTCTACGGTCTGGCGCCTTATATTTTCTATCGCCATGTGGAGCACATCTGCCTGAGCGCCGCTTATTTCGTGCCTCTGGGATTGTTGCTGTGCTGGTGGGCTTACACTTCCGACGGGACTTACTTAAAGCCCGGGAAGGGATTTTTCCGGGATCCCCGGAACATCGTAACCCTCATCGCCTGCGCGCTGATCCCCAATAACGGCGTGGGATATTATCCGTTCTTCGTCTGCTTTTTCCTCGCTACCACATTTTTCCTGATCATCCTGCGGGAGTGCCGCTCCGGAGAGGGAGCGAAGCACGCCATTCTCGCAGCTTTGCGTGTGCTGCTGATCCAGGTGGGAATCATCGCTCTGTTCCTGATCATTGCGGTGATGCCTTATCTGCTGCAGCTTCGGACCATGGGAGGCAATGTGCTGACCTCGAGAGAGTACTGGGATCTCGAGGGATATTCTCTGAAGATCACGCTTATGTTTCTGCCCATTTCCAGTCACGGCATCCCTGTGCTGGGAGAGATCATCAAGGATTACTACGTGAACATGCCCCTGGTGAATGAGAACGCCAGCGAGTACCTGGGGATCTGCGGTATCCTGGGACTTCTGACCTGCATGTGCTATCTGATGCGGGTGCCCATGGGCGCGGGACGGAGAGAAACGGTGCCTGTGGCTGAGGCGGAGAAGGATTCCGAAACAAAAAAAGCTGCGCCGAAAAAGCGTGTAGTGCAAGCGGCCGGGACAGAGGATGCGATGTACGAAAAAATCGCACATTTTACCTCGGCTTCAGTGCTCATGGGCCTGCTGTTCTTTACCGTAGGCGGCGCTGTCAGTTTCCTGTTCTTCGTCCTGAAACTGTACTATCTGCGGGGCTTTAACCGCATTTCCATCTACATGCTGTTCCTCTGCATCCTGGCTCTCATGAATTTCCTGCAAAAATGGGAAGGGACGGTGCTGCGGAAGGGGAATGCCCGGAAGCATAAGGTATTCCTGGGATGTGTCTGCGCGCTGGTGCTGGTAAGCGCCCTGGAGCAGATCCCCACCACGGGAGCTCCCGTGAACCTTACTGCCAACAAAACGGCCTATGAGTCCGACGCCTCCTTCGTGGGGCAGATGGAGAAGATCCTGGGAGAGGGCGCCATGGTTTATCAGCTGCCCTACCATGGATATCCCGAGGGCGTCGGTAAAGTGAACGACATGGAGAACTACCACCTGCTGGCAGGGTACATGCATTCCAAAACCCTGCGGTGGAGCTTCGGCGAGATCAAGGGCACCGAGGAGGATGAGTGGTGCATGAAGACGGCCAGTCTTCTGGATCCGGCGATTACCGGATACGCTTCTGTGAGCCAGTTGACCCATTCCAGGGAGTCCACGGGGGAGATGATTGTTGAAAATCTGCCCAGCGGCAAGGGTTCCGGGGAGTCCGAGGAGGATGCGGACGCTGACAGGAAGGACGGAGATTCCGAGGAGGATACCGGCGACGATGCAGATGCGGATGATGATGCCGGATCTGATGAGAATGCAGACAGTGCAGATGCCGCAAAGGACGGAGACGCTGACGAGACGGATGACGCCGACCAGATCTACATGATCGTGGATGGTCGCATTACGGTGGCGGGAACCGCAGGCGAGGAATGGAAGGAAGAGGTGGACGATGCCACTGCCGGCACCAGGGAATTCCTGGAGGAGGTGCGGGGCGCAGGATTTACCGGCCTCTACATCGATTCCAGAGCCTACACCGAGCGGCAGCTCCGCTATCTGCTGAGGGCCCTGAACAGGGAACTGGGCGGTCCCAGACTCATTTCCAACAACCGGAACCTGTATTTCTATGATCTGAGACCCTAAGTGACATGCGATGATACCTGCGGGCGTGAGATACCGGGGGATGAATGAGGTACCCATGAGCAAACTGCTGACGGTGGCTGTTCCTTCTTACAACGCAGCCCGGTTCCTTAACAAAAACATAGAGAGTCTCATGGCAGTGCCCGGACGGGAGCGGCTGGATGTGATCATCGTGGACGACGGCTCCACGGACGAGACCGGTGCCATGGCGGATGCGCTGGCAAAGCAGTACGACGGCATCGTGCGGGTGATCCACAAGGAAAACGGCGGCCACGGATCCGGCGTTAATGCGGGTCTGAAGAAGGCACTGGGCACCTACTACTGTGTCCTGGACGCAGACGATTACGTGGATCCCCATACCTTCGGAAAGGTGCTGAACCGGCTGGAACGCTGCGAGCCCGTTGCCCTTGCGCTTTTTGATTTTGATTTCGTGGATGAGGACGGACAGGTCACGAAGCATGTGGAGCTTCCGGCCCTGCCGAAGGATCAGGTCTTTTCTTTCGGAGATTACGCGGGGAAACTTCATGACGGTCCGGACAGATGGGTCTGGATCCACAACGCCATCTACCGCAGAGAGTTCCTGGAAAAGATTGATTTTTCCTGCCATGAGCACCACTATTACGTGGACATGGAGTATATCACCTACCCTCTGACAAGCGTTGGAAATGCGGTGTATTTTCCACTGCGGGCACGGTACTATCTGGTGGGCAGAGGGGGCCAGAGCGTGGCCTTAAACTCCCGGGTAAAACACTTTGACCAGTACCGGGAAGTGGTGGAATTCCTGGTGGCGTTTGACAGGAAAGAAGCAGAGCGGTCAGCGTCCACCGGTACCCCAAATGCGGCAGTGCTGGCGTACACCAGAAGCAGGACGGCAGAGTTTATCACCGGTGTGTACTCCACGCTCTTCGGATTCCCCGACAGGAAGGATGCCGTTCGTGTTGCGACGGAGTTTGACGAATGGCTCAGGAAGGAAGCACCGGAGATTTACGAGGCCAATGAGAGCCTGGCAGTGAAAGCGCTGCGGACATCCCGGTTTTCGCTGATGGGCGTCGGGGCCTTTGTGTATCGCATTTTACGAGGGAAAACCTGAAAGAAAACGCCGATGTGATTTCTCATCACGGCTGAAAAGGTTGAAAGAGGTAGAACAGTGAAGATAGAGCGCGGTTCTCTTCGCTACAACTTCATCATGAACACCCTGCTCCAGGGCTCCGCGTGGCTGATCCCCTTCGCCATCAGACCCTACGTGTCCAGGATCCTTCTGCCGGATGGCATGGGACATGTGGGTTTTGCCATCAGCCAGCTGTACTATTTCATCCTCATTGCAACCCTGGGAATCCCCACCTACGGGATCCGGGAATGCGCCAGAGTCCGGGAGGATCCCGAGGTTCTGCGGCGTACGGTGCGGGAGATCCTGTGCATCAACCTGGTGATGGGTGCAGTGGCTTACGCATTGTATTTTGGCTATGTCTTCGGCTTTGCGGGGGCGGAATATCGCACGCTGCTGCTGGTGATCAGCCCCGCCATTTTGCTGAACGTCATCAATGTGGACTGGTTCTACAAGGGTCTGGAGGACTTTCGCTCCATTGCCTTTCGGAACGTGGTGGTGCGGCTGTGCGCAGCCATCGCCATCCTCCTCATGGTGAAGGGTGCGAATCAGCGTCCTCTGTACGGATTCCTAAGTATCCTGTCCTCCTACGGAGCGGGCCTGTGGAATCTGCTGGGGGTAAGTCGCACCATGAAGCGGGTGCGCGCCGAGGCTGCGGCGAGAAAAGCTGCTGCTGCGGAAGAAGCAGAGGGGAAGGGGTTGAAGGTCAGTGCCTCCCAGGAAAAACGGGCCGCCGCCAGAAAGCGCAAGGCCGCGGAAGCGGGAGCAAAGCGACACCTGCGCCCCATCATGGTTTTCCTGGGCATGAGCATTGCCACTGCCATTTATACGCAGTTGGATGTGGTGATGCTTGGCTTTATGCAAAATGACAACGTCGTCGGAATCTATGATGCTGCCGCTGCGGTAAAAATCATTCTGGTGGCTGCAGTCACTGCTCTGGGAGCGGTGCTTCTTCCCAGAGTCAGCGCCCTGCTTTCCGCAGGGAAGCGCGGGGAATTCCTGAGGCTGAGCCGGAAGGCCATTCTGTATGTGGCCGCTTTCGGACTGGCACTTATGGTAGGAACCATCCTGTGCAGAAACGGCATCATCCTGGTGATGTCCGGCAGGGAATTTACGGCAGCAGGAGAGGTGTTGCTGCTCCTGGCCATGACCATTCCCCTCATCGGCTACACCAACATCGTGGGCATGCAGATGCTGGTGCCGCTGGGCAGGGAAAAAGCGGTGCTGGCTTCGGAGATCGCAGGTGCGGTGACGGATTTTGTACTGAACCTGATCCTGATCCCGGGATACGGCGCTGCGGGCGCGGCCCTGGCCACGGTCCTTGCGGAGTGCGTGGTAGCGCTGTGGCAGACTTTTTGCTGCAGAGCGGAGATCAAGGAAGCCTTTGCGGCAAAGAAAACCGCATAAAAAACAGCAAAAAAACATGCACCCATGAAGGTGCATGTCGTATGAAACAAATGCAGGTGCGGGTCCCCGGGAAAGGCTTTGCAGGGAATGCCCCGAGGGAAGCGGCCGGGAGTGGTTACTTTCTGTGCTCCGGAGGATTGGAATGCCGATCTGCGGGAGCGGGCGCTTCCGGATCCTCGTGCTTGGCAGTGGCCGAGCGGATCATGTCCCGGATGATGTGGTAGATTTCCCGGAGAAGCGCAAAGAGCAGGAACATCAAAAGGAACCCGCCGATGCCGGCCACGATGTCCGCGAACTCCATGGTCCCGGTTCCGGTGGCCCCCTGGCCGATCTCGATGGCAAAGGTGAGGCCCAGGATCAGGGTAAAGACATAAAGCCATGCGATGACCATGGTGTGGCCCTTTTTTGCAAGGTTCCTGAACAGGGGATAGCACACGAAGATCCCAATCATCCCCAGGATACCGATGACCAGAAAATGCAGTTGTTTGTCGGAAAAATGAGCCTCGTAGGAGTCGTTTAAGTGCAGCAGGCGGCTGTGCCAGAGACCGATGTACTCCACGAGTTTTGTCAGCAGTTTTTTCATACGGGCATTATAGTCCCGGAGAAGGATAATCGTCAAATTGAGAGACACGGAGAAGCAAAAACTGAATAGGATCTGCCTGATCACGGCGATGATTCTGACGCTTGCGTCGTTTTTGATCATCCGTGCAAAGTACTCCTTCGTGCCGGAAGCCAACGACGATGCCGTGATCCGTTCCATTCTGTCGGGGAACTACACCGGCACGCCGGATGCGCATGCGATCTACCCCGAGTATCCCCTGGCGCTCATGATCTCGGGACTGTATCACATCTTCCCGAAGGCGGACTGCTACAGTACGGTCATGGTGGGATTTTTCTTCCTGGCGCTCTTCGAGATCCTGCGGTCCGGCGGTCTCCTGGGAATGCATATTTTCCCCGGGAAAAATGCGGCGGACACGGGAGTGAGCATGCGGGCGAAGCTCCTGGGCATGGCGGTGGGAATGCTTCCCGGCGTGGGAATCTTCCTGGCGGTCTTCCCGCATGCGGCAGTGCTGCATTATACCTTTACCTCCGGGATGTTGGGGGCGGCTGCCATTTTGGCGCTCTGTGCGGAGGATCGTCCCGATGAAGGGGGAATGAAAGGAGCGCTGCTTTGGATCGGTTGCTTTAACCTCCGGTCCCAGATGGGATATTTGCTCATGCCCTTTTTTCTCCTTACCGTGCTTTGCAATTTCCTCCGTTACCGGAAGAAGGGATGGCTGTTCTCCCTTCCCATGATCCTGCTTTTTTATCTCTTTACGTTGACGGCGGAATCCATCGGATACCATACCGAGAGCTGGAAAATGTTCCAGAAGTACAATGATGTGCGGTCGGAACTCTATGATTACGCAGTGATCCTGCCCTACGAGGAGGCGGAGGAGCTCTACGACGAAGCCGGTATCAGCCCCGAGGAAGTCGCCATCTTCCGGGATTACAATGTGGCATTGCTGCGGGTGGATCCTTCCCAGGAGAGCATGGGGGGCTTCAATGCGGATGATGTGGAATACATGCGGGCCAGAACGGAGCTTACGGAGAAGGTGCTGCAGGTGGCAAGAAAGGCGGAGGCTCTGCGGGAGAAGCCGGGCTTCGGGGAAGAGCTGGACCTGTATCTCTACGAGCTGCGGTATTTGGGGAAGCCGCTGGACTATCAGTATCCCAGTTCCTATGCGCCCTATAACCTGATGGCGGGGGTTCTGTATCTGCTCCTGCTGGCACTGTTTGTGACGAATCCGTCATTTTTGACTGCTTTTGAGGGGATTTCCCTTTTTCTCGGAAGGACGCTTTTGTGGCTCTATCTCTATCATGGAGACAGAACGCCGGTGCGCGTGATGCTTCCGCTGTACGTGGGAGAACTGGTGGTGCTGGTTGCCTTCGTGCTGCAGGAGAGCGCCATTGTCTTCGCCGCAGGCGAAACGAAGAGCGGAACCCCTGTCCGGGTGTCCGCACTTACCATCGAATCCGAGACAGTGAAGGCTCCGAGGGCCGCAAAGCTGTCTGCGGTGCTGAAGCGCCTGGATGCTTTCGGCAGCAGGCTGGTGGCGCGGGAGGAGCATTTGAGCGATCGCGGGAAAAAGGTGCGTGGATTCCTGCAGACAGGCGGCATTCTGCTTTTTGTGATCGCTGCGCTGTACTACCTGCCGGCCCAGGCGGGGAATCTGCAAAAAGAGTATGCGCTCCGGGAGAGGACCAACGAATCCTTTGCAGCTGCCCTGGATCAGATCCGCTCGGATCCAGGCACCCTGTATTTTGCGGACATCTATACGGTGGTTTCCTACACCGAGCGGTGCTTTGAGAAGGGCGTTCCCGGGAATGCACTGCTGCTGGGCGGATGGACGGAGCCCGGCGGGCTCTATGCCGGCAGACTGGGCGGGAGAGATGCCATGACCCGGATCCTGGAGGGGGCCCCTCTGATCATCGATTCGGAGGAACGGCTGGAGCATATGACGGAATATTTTGCTTCCTGTGGCTACGAAGGGGTGGAATGGGAGGAAATCTCCCCCGGCATCTACCGGGTGCGGGAGCCTCTGAAGGGATGATGCCGCGATAGAAGCACAGAAGGACTGCGGACGGGTACCGATGCACGGAAGGCAGGGGCTCCCGGGAAAGCAGATGGATACAAAGGGATCAAGCACAGAGATCGGAGACTGGAATGTTGGAAAAGATGAAAGCCCGGATCACCGGACTGCTGACGGACAAAAAAACAAGGAATGCGCTGATAGTACCGGGGGCAGTATTGCTGCTTCTGATCCTGATGAGTGCCTTCTATATGGAGCATTGGATGGAGTCGGATTTTGCTGCGGAGATGATCTTCTCCAAACTGATGTCTGAGACCGGCCATTACATCGCAACCCCCGACTGGTATTATTCCACGGAGTATCGGCTGTTCTATACCCAGCTCATCATGGTGCCCCTCTTTAAGTTCATGAAGAGCTGGACCGCCATCCGTGTCATTACCAACATCGTGTTTTACGGGATCCTGCTGGCATCCTATGCATTCATGGTAAAGCCTCTGAAGGCAAAAACCGAGCGGAAGATCCTTTTTGCGGCGCTGCTGCTGGTTCCTTTTTCTGAGACCATGGCACAGCACATGCAGTTCGGCAACACCTACATCGCCCATGTGATCCTTATGTTCTGGAACATCGGGCTGGTGCTGCGGCTGGCCTTCGAGCAGGATCGCTTGAAGCTGCAGGATAGGGAGACACTTGCCGCCGGCAGCGGCTGGCAGATCTGGTACCTGTGCGCGCTGACCGTGCTGGCAATGGTGTGCGGTGCTTCCGGCGTGCGGTATTTCCTCTCTGTGTATGCGCCCCTTCTGGTGGCAGGCCTGTGGCTCATTTTCCGGGGAGAGCATTTCCGTGCGTTGCTGGATGCAGACGAGCGCCCCACTTTCCGCGGCCTGATCCGTGATCTCCGCGATGTGTACATGTCCCGGGAGGCAGGGATCTTTAGAAACTCCCTGGGTGCATCCGCCATCGCTTTCATCGGATACCTGTTCAATGTCACTTATATCCGCAGCCACTTTATCTTCACCACCTATGAAGACCTGAACTTTATCCGCGTCATCAACGGGGAGCTCTTCCGCAGGATCGAGAACTCCATCGGAAGCTTCCTGGAACTTATGGGCTATATCCCCGACCGCGGGGTCTTAAGCCTCCGCGGCTTCATCACCCTGCTGTCCTTCGTCATGATCGTGGTGGGAGTGGTGGTGATTGTTTCCGTACATCGTCAGCTGCGGAATCCTTTTGTGCCGGACTATGACGAGGATATCGAGTATGTGGATCTGGAGGACGCCGGAGCTGCCCGCACTGAAGCTGAAACGAGTGCGCTTTTCGAGGAAGATGCTGCATATGAAGATGACAGCGAGTCCATGGATCCGAGTGATGGCGTGGCAGCTGAGGCGGATGTGGAAGAAGAAGTGATCTCAGGCGAAGAGCCCGGCTACGACGAAGACATTGAATATGTGGACTTCGGCGGACCCGTTGCAGTGGCAGATGTTGACGATACCAACCTCATCGACCGCTTCTTCCTGGCTCTCTTCCACAGCGCATTTATCATCATGACTTTTGTGCTGGTATTCACTTATACCACCATTACTCCCAGGTACTACTTAATGCCCCTGGTCCTGATCCTGCCCCTCCTTCTGATCTACGACAGAAGAGAGGTAAAGCCCTTCCGCAAGGACCTTGTTCTGTGGATCCTGACCCTGTCCATGACCATTGCCGGAGCCAAGATCCTCTACTCCATGGCGACCGTGGATAAAAATGCGGACCGCAGCGCAGCCGCTGCCTACCTGACGGAAAACGGATATACCTTCGGCTACGCCATGTATGATGATGCAAACATGCTGGAAGAACTGACGGACGGCGCCCTGGAGGCTGCCGGCATCCGCCTCGAAGACGGTGCCGTCAAGTACTTCCGCTGGTCCTCCCCTGCCGCCTACTACGAACCCACCTACGCCACCGGCCCCGTCTTCCTCCTCCTCACTACCGAAGACTACGCCGCTAACTCCGACGCGTCTGCTGTCGCTGCGGGTACTATCGTTTATGATCAGGATGGATACGTCATTCTAGCTTACGATTCGCCGGAGGCATTGAGGGAAGAGTAGGTACACAGTTTGGACGCGGTCCGTGCCCATATTTTCCGGTTCGGACACGCTTCCGCTTGGTTTTTTGCACGCAGCGGTACTAAACTCGCTACGCCTGACGGCTAAGCTCGTCAAGTACCGGCGGCAAAAGACAGTCCTCACCCGGATAAATATGGTCCCGGACCTCTTGCTACAGAGTCCGTATGTTCTGATAGTCGTTGTCCCGAAGCAAAGTTCTATGAAGGTCGCTTGCAGTAGTTTTCATCATGCCCGGGAAGGCATATACCCGGCGTGAGGACAATGTTTTTCCGTCGGTACTTGCTCGAATAAGCCGACAGGCGCGATTCGAGCTTAGTACCGCTACGTGAAAAACCTTAACGGGAGTGTGTCCGAACACGGGTATATGCCTAGCCCGGGCTGGTAGAACCCTACTAAATCTTGAAGGAATAACATCACTAAGTATGGATACAAAAAAGCAACTCTCCACCGCCTACTACATCGGTGTTGCAATCTTAATACTGGCCCTTCTGGCAACTGACAGTATCCTCATCGCCCGCCGAGAAGGCTACCACATGGACGAGATCCTCTCCTACGAACTCTCCAACGCAGAGTTCACCCCCTGGATCACTCCCATCCAGCCCGAAGGCCGTCTCGAGAAATACTACCGCGAGATGATCAGGGGAAACGGCATCCGCGAGACCTTTTCCAATTTGTTTGCCCAGGTCAGCGACGTCCTCACAAGGAGATCCGCCTCCACCGCAGCAAACTATAAAGCCGATGTCTACGACGAGCCCGTGTGGTTTTCCGCAGATGACATTCATGACTACGTAACCTACGACAGCGAGGACAGCGTCCCCATCCTGTCCCCCTACTACAACTCCACCACCGATAACCACCCGCCCCTCTACTTCATCCTCGTGAACATCTTCAGCGTATTCGCGGGAGACAGCTTTTCCCAGTGGCCCGGCTCCATCCTCAACATGCTCTTCCTCGTGGCCGGCGTTCTTATGCTCCTCCGCCTTTTTGCGAAGGTCTACGGCAAACCTTACCTGGGATTGGCGGCAGCGGCTATGTACGGATTTTCCGCGGCGGGCATCAACTCCGTCATGCTCATCCGCATGTATATAATGGTGGTTTTCTGGTGTCTGACCGTTATGTGCACCACCCTGGAGAAGCTTCACGCAGCCGAGGCCGGAGCGGAAGAGTCCCCCTTCGCGAAGCATAACAAACTCCTCATCTGGGGCACCGCTTTAGGATTCCTGAGCCAGTACTTCTTCTGCTTTTTTGCACTGATGCTGGCGGGCTGCACCATCGTAAGACTATTCAGAGCGGGACGGAAAAAGGACATCCTCTACTACCTCCGCTCCAACGCTTTTGCGGCACTGGCAGGACTTCTCCTGTACCCCTTCGCATTTCATGATCTCCTCCACACCGACCGCGGCGTGGAAGCCCTGGAGAGCATGACTTCCGGCCTGTCCGGATTGGCGGGACACATGGGAGACTTTGCACTGATCACCATCAAGGAGACCCTGGGAGGATGGATCGGATTTGCCGTATTTTTCCTCCTCATCGCGGTCCTCATTACCATCCGCTTCCCGGAAGGGACGGTGAAAAATATCATTACCCCCGCGGTCTGCTTCCTTGGGTACTTCCTCATCGTCAGCCGCGTGGCGCCCTATCAGGTGGATCGCTACATGATGCCTGCGTTCCCTATGATCGCAGTGATCTTTGTACTGTTGCTGGACGCACTCCTCGTAAGGACCGGGGAGCTCATCCGGAACGGAAAGGGGGAAGCCCTGGAGATCCCGCCCCGTTTGAGAGGAGCTGTTCTCGCGTTGGGACTCCTCCTGGTGCTGCCGGGGCTGTTAATCCATTTTGACGATCAGGAATACTCCTTCCGGGGGTATAATACCCAGGTCGCGGTGGCGGATTCCTACGCGGATCTGGACTGCATCTGCATCCATCCCGGGTACGGTTTTTACCGGAATGTGCCGGAGATGATGCGGTATCGCAACTCTCTCATTACCAAGGAAGAGGAGCTGCTGGAGCGGGTCTATGACCAGCGGATCGTGGATGATACTGAGATGATCCTCATCTGCGGCAATGGCGTGGACCGGGAGAAAATGCTGGAATACATGAGTTCCTGGTACGGATTTACCGAGAGCGAAGTGCTCTTGCAGGAAGGCATCTACGGCGATACGATCCTCCGGATCGCAAAGCCGGAGGCAAAATAGGGAAAGGAGATCCTATGAGCAACGAAGAAATGAAAGAAAATCCCACAAATATTCCCGCCATTGCAGGCGGTACTCCCATCCGTCAGGGAAAACCGACCCTGTATTACGGAAAGCAGCTGGTGGAGGAGGATGATATCCAGGCAGTAGCCGAGGTGCTGCGGAGCCCTGATATCACCTGCGGCCCCAAGATCAGTGAGCTGGAGGAAGAACTTTGCCGTGTGACTGGTGCCCGCTATGCCGTGGCCTGTTCCAACGGCACCGCAGCCCTGCACATGGCATGCATGGCAGCCGGCATCACCAAGGGAGATGAGGTCATCGTATCCTCCCTGACCTTTGCAGCTTCCGCAAACTGCGTTCTGTACTGCGGCGCTACTCCTGTTTTCGCGGATATTCGGGAAGATACCTACAATATTGACATTGAGTCAATAAAAGAGAAGATCACTCCCCGCACCCGTGCCATCATCGCGGTGGACTTTACCGGCCAGGCGGTACAGCTGAAAGAGATCCTGGCCCTGTGCAGAGAACACAGACTCCTCCTCATCGAGGATGCGGCTCATTCCCTGGGAACCAAGTACATGGGACGCCCCGTGGGCTCCATTGCGGACATCACCACCTTCAGCTTCCATCCGGTGAAGACCGTGACCTGCGGCGAGGGCGGTGCCTGCACCACCAACAATACCGAGATCGCTCTGAACCTGGCGCTGCTCCGTTCCCATGGCATCACCCGGAACAAGGATATCGAAAGACACCCCAGCGACGATCCCTGGTACAACGAGCAGGTACTTCTGGGCTTCAACTACCGCATGACCGATTTCCAGGCGGCAATGCTCCTGAGCCAGTTGAAGAAGCTGGATCGTTTCGTGGCAGCCAGAGCAGCCATTCGGGAAAAATACAACAAGGCATTTGCGGACATCCCGCAGCTCATTCTCCAGACCAACATTCCGGAGTCCGAGACGGCGCAGCACCTCTACATCCTGCGGCTGAATGCAAAGAAGATCTCCTGCAACCGGAGACAGTTCTTCGATGCGCTGTGCGCCGAGGGAATCCATCCCCAGGTGCACTACCTGCCGGTGTATCGCCATTCCTTCTACGAGTCCATCGGCTATGCGCCCAACGAGTGCCCTGTGGCCAACAAGATCTACTACGGCATCGTCAGCATTCCCCTGTATCCCGCCCTTACGGAAGAGGACACGGATGATGTCATCGCAGCTGTAAAGAGGATCTGCGAGTACTTCGCTATCTAAAGCTTAAGGCAGGGAACCTACCTTGAATCTGAAAGAAAAAATCGTCAAGTGCATAGAGATCCTCCTCCTGCTTGCAGGCGGCTTCCTGACAGCCTTTTTCTACAGGCTGCAGATGAAATTCTCCGTCTGGAACACCCTGGGAGAGGAGAAGATCCACATCGATCTGCAGAGCATGAACCGGCAGATCGGCGGCATTGTGGCTGTGGCAGTGATGATCGCTGTGTCATATTTCCTGCTGCGAATGCTGAGAAATAAGGGCTGCGACCGTCTACCCGGAAGCTGGGTTGCGGTATTTACCGGGCTCTACGCTCTGGTGCTTTTCCTCTGGATCGCACTGCTGAAAATGCCCCTGATCCCGGACGATACGGGTCTTTGCTACTCCAGCGCGGAAGCCATTTTCCTGAACAATTTCACGGATTATGCTTTTGCAAAGGATTACCTCAGTCGCTGTCCCCAGCAGCTGGGCATCGTCAGCATCGACCTGCTGGGCATGCGGTTCATGGGAGAAAAAGCAGATCTCTTTTTCCAGGGGATCAACGCGCTGCTGCTGATCCTGGCGTATCTGGCGGGAGCGCGGCTGACGGGCGACCTTTCCGAGCGGTTTGAAAATCCCCTGCCGGAGCTTCTGTGGCTGATCTTCGGACTGCTGAATGCACCCGTGATCTGCTATGTGAATTACCTCTACGGCGATGTGGCGTGCCTCAGCGCCATGCTTATCGGGACCTGGGCACTGACGGAGTACATGAAGTCCCGAAAAATGGCCTGGCTGGCGGTACTGCTTCCCATTACCGCTGTGGGCACATTGCTTCGAATGAACACGCTGGTCTTTGTGATTGCGGCGGTACTGGTTCTTCTGCTGCAGGCCTTTCTGGACAGGCGTCCGGCCCATCTGGTGGCAGTATTTTTGCTCCTGGCTGCGGCCCTTCTGCCCTCGCCCATCCTGCGGTCCGTGTATGACCGGAACCCGGAGCTGTACTTTAACGGCGGGATCCCCAATTCCCTCTACATTGCCATGGGACTCCATGACAGCTGGGTGGGGCCGGGATGGTATGATGATTCCAACCGCACCGTGTATCTGGAGACGGACGGCGATATCGAGCAGTGCAGGGAGATCGCCCGCGCAGACATTTCTGCAGCGCTGGACAGATACAGAGAAGATCCTGCCTATGCGAAGGATTTCTTCTATCGCAAGGTCCTGACCCAGTGGGCGGAACCCTCTTACGGATCCATTTTCTGCTGTCTCTATTGCGGGTCCGAAAATGAGAAGGCGGCGGGCTTTGTCAACGAGCTGGTCTACGGGAAGGCAAACGGGCCCTACCGCACATGGCTTGGGATTTTCCAGGGGATCCTTTACGCGGGGATGTTCCTGGGAGCACTTTTTGAATTGTTGGAACTCCTCACCGGAAAACGGGAGCCGGATCTCGTGCGGATCCTGCCCTGGCTGACATTGCTGGGAGGATTTTTGTTCAGTATTTTGTGGGAGGCCAAAAGCCGTTATATCATGGAATATGTGGTCCTCCTGATCCCCTATGCGGCCATCGGCTACGGAGAACTGGTGCGGCGGCTTTCGCAGCTGCGCGTCTCCGGGGGCGTAAGCGTCCGCAGGGATTCCGGAAACGGAAAAGACAGAAAGCACTGACGGCCGCCCTGTGCGGCTGAGCGAGGCGCCGGAGGCGCTTTGCGGGGAGAAACTATGAGCAACCTTTGGAAGGATTTTTTCACAAAAGCACCGAATACGAAATTCACCAAGATCCCCATTGTGCGGATCCTGGCCCTGATATTCCTGGACATCATGACGAGCCTGACCTGTTCCTTCATGGCCATCTATATCAGGTATGATTTCCGGATCACCGATATCGAGAAACGGTTCTGGGACGCTTATGTGGCGGGGATCCTGCCCATCATCCTCATTACCCTGGGATGCTTTGCGATATTCGGACTTTACAATTCGGTGTGGCGCTACGCCAGTGCCAACGAGCTGGTGAAGATCGTGGTTTCCACCCTCATCGCGGCGTTGCTGTTCCTTGCAGAGAGCAGGCTGACGCACCACTATCTGCCCAGAAGCTACTATCCCTTCTACTGGGTGTTCATGATGATTGCCACCTGTCTGGTGCGTTTCGGCTACCGGATCTTGCGACTCATCAATGCCAAGCGCAAGGACCTGTTCTCCCACAGTGAGATCTCCAACGTGATGGTGGTGGGTGCCGGTGCTGCGGGCGATATGATCCTGAAGGAAATCGAGAGCAGCAGGTATCTTGCGATGCAAGCCCGCTGTATCATCGATGACAACCCCGGCTGTCACGGCAAGAAGATGCGCGGCATTCCCATCGTGGGAGATCGGAATGACATTCCCAAAGCCGTGGAAAAATATCAGATCGACGAGATCATTTTTGCCATTCCTTCCGCAAACGTTCAGACCAGGAAGGAGATCCTGGAGATTGCCAAGGAGACGGGCTGTAAACTGCGTACCCTGCCGGGTATGTACCAGCTCATCAGCGGCGATGTGTCCGTGGCAAAGCTGAAGGACGTGGACATCGAGGATCTGCTGGGCAGAGAACCGGTGAAGATCAACAATGACGAAGTCCTGAAGATGGTCATGGGCAAGAAGGTGCTGGTCACCGGCGGCGGCGGCTCCATCGGAAGCGAGCTTTGCCGGCAGATTGCAGCCCACGATCCCGCACTTTTGATCATTTTCGACATCTACGAAAACAATGCTTACGACATCCAGCAGGAGCTGATGCGCAAGTACCCTTCCCTGAATCTGGAGGTACTCATCGGATCTGTCCGTAACACCGCAAGGGTGGAGAGCATTTTTGAAAAATACCGTCCCGACATCGTTTACCATGCGGCAGCCCACAAGCATGTGCCGCTGATGGAGGCCAGCCCCGGCGAGGCCATCAAGAACAATGTCATGGGTACCTGGAAGGTGGCCCAGGCGGCGGACAAATACCATGTGGAGCGCTTCGTGCTGATCTCCACTGACAAGGCTGTCAATCCCACCAATGTCATGGGTGCTTCCAAGCGCATCTGTGAGATGGTGATCCAGATGATCAACCTTCACTCCGAGACCGGATTTGTGGCGGTGCGTTTCGGCAACGTGCTGGGCAGCAACGGCAGCGTGATCCCCCTCTTCAAGCAACAGATCGCAGAGGGCGGCCCCGTGACGGTGACGGATCCCGAGGTCATCCGCTACTTCATGTCCATCCCCGAGGCCGTGAGTCTGGTGCTGCAGGCAGGTGCCTACGCACAGGGCGGAGAGGTTTTTGTCCTGGATATGGGCAAGCCCATGAAGATCGTGGACCTGGCGGAAAACCTCATCAAACTCTCCGGTTATCGTGTGGGAGAGGACATTGAGATCCGTTTTACGGGCCTGCGTCCCGGTGAAAAAATGTACGAAGAGCTGCTGATGAAGGCCGAGGGTCTGAAGCAGACGAAAAACGAGCTGATCTATGTGGGAGAGCCCATTCCCTTTGACGAGAAGGTGTTCCGTGAGCAGCTGCAGCGCCTGGAAGATGCGGTGGCCACGGAGGATGTGGACATCCGGCCTCTCATCCGGGAGATCGTTCCCACCTATCATTACGAAGATAAGGAACCGGAGGCAGAAAAGTAACTATGAGGAGTATTGCCATCATAACCGCCCGGGGCGGCAGCAAGCGCATTCCCCGCAAAAATATCAGGGACTTCTGCGGCAAGCCCATCCTGGCTTACTCCATAGAAGCAGCGCTGCAGGCGGGATGCTTTGACGAGGTCATGGTTTCCACCGACGATCCCGAGATTGCAGAGATTGCAAAGCGTTACGGTGCATCCGTGCCTTTCTATCGCAGTCCCGAAACCTCCGGAGATTTTGCCGGCACGGCGGAGGTATTGCTGGAGGTGCTGGAAGAATATGAAAAGCGGGGACAGACCTTTGATCTGGCCTGCATCCTTTATCCCACGGCGCCTTTTGTTACGGCGGAGCGTCTGCGGGAGAGTGCGGAGCTGATGAAGGGTTCCGATGCGGACAGCCTGCTTCCCGTGGTGCGTTTTTCCTATCCCGTGCAGCGTTCTCTCGTCCTGCGGGAGGGAATGCTGGTGTTCGAACAGCCTCAGTATCTCACCGCCAGATCCCAGGACCTGGATCCTCATTTCCATGATGCGGGTCAGTATGTATTTTTCCGGCCCAAGAGTCTGCGGCGGAATCGCAATCTTCTCATCGGAAAGATCCTCCCCATGGAGATCCCGGAGACGGAGGTGCAGGACATTGACACGGAGACGGATTGGCAGCTGGCGGAGGTGAAGTACCGTCTGCTGCGGGAAGTGTAAGAGAATGAGTAAGTATACCCTGCGGGAGATCGGCGGCGACGAGGATCTGGAACGGATTATGCGCTGGCGGATGGACCCGAAGATCACAAAATATATGAATACGGACCCTGTCCTTACCCTGGAAGGGCAGAGAAAATGGGCGAAAAAAATTGCATCGGATCCCGATGTATGGTATCGTATCGTGCTTGTGGACGATGCGCCGGCAGGAGTCATCAATCTGACGCATCTCACGGAGCCCGAGGGGCGCATCGGATGGGCCTACTACATCGGCGAGGAGAAGCTTCGCAGCATGGAACTGGCCATCGCTCTGGAAGCGGGGATGTACGACTACGTATTTGATACCCTGGGAAAAACGGCCGTGGTCAGCGACGTATTTTCGAAAAACAAGGGCGTCATCACCCTGCACAAACTGCTGGGATGCGAGATCAAGGCAGTGGTGCCGGAAGCAGTGACGAAAAACGGCGAGAGCTTCGAAGTTACCTATATGGAAATGACGGCGGAGCGCTGGGCAGAGCAGCGGAAGAACCTGAAGGTGCAGGGGATTGCGTTTGTTTGACGGAGGATGGATATGAATCACGAGGTTATGATCGGAAAGAACAGGATAGCGGCGGATGCGCCCACCTATGTCATTGCGGAGCTTTCCGGTAATCACAATATGGATTATGACAGAGCTGTCAGGATTATCGAGGCGGCTGCGGAAGCGGGAGCAGATGCCATCAAGGTGCAGACCTACACGGCGGACACCATCACCCTGGATTGCGACGATCCCTGTTTCCAGATCACCCAGGGAACTCTCTGGGACGGCACCACGCTGCACAAGCTCTACGAGAAGGCCTATACCCCTTGGGAATGGCAGCCGAAGCTTCGCGACAGAGCCCTTGCGTTGGGGCTGGACTTTTTCTCCTCCCCCTTTGATCCCACTTCCGTGGACTTCCTGGAGGGGCTGGATGTGCCCTGCTACAAGATCGCATCCTTCGAAATCACGGACATTCCTCTGATCAGGAAGTGCGCCCTGCTGGGAAAGCCCCTTATCATTTCCACCGGTATCGCCCACATCGAGGACATCGAACTGGCGATGGATACCTGCAGAGAGGCGGGGAACGAGAACGTGATCCTCCTGAAATGCAGCTCTGCATATCCCACACCTTATGAAGATATCAATTTGAAGACCATGGTAAACATGGCTCAGACTTTTGACTGTGTAACGGGTCTGTCGGATCATACCATGGGCAGCGCCGTTGCCGTGGCATCCGTTGCCATGGGGGGCCGCGTGGTGGAAAAGCATCTCACCCTTCGCCGTGCGGACGGCGGCGTGGACAGTGCGTTTTCCATGGAGCCTGAGGAGTTCCGCCGCATGGTGGACGAGATCCGCATCGTGGAGAAGGCGGTAGGCACCGTGACCTATGAACTGGGAGAAAAGCAGACCAGGGAGCGGGAGCATGCCAGAAGCCTTTTCATTGCGCAGGATATGAAGAAGGGAGACGTGTTTACTCCCGAGAATCTGCGGAGCGTGCGTCCGGGCTGCGGCCTGCACACAAAGTACTACGACGAGCTTCTGGGGAAGCGGATTTCCAGGGATGCCAAGCTGGGAACTCCCATGAGCTGGGATTTGCTGGAACATTGACATTGGGAGATTTTGCATGAAAGTATTAGAACTGATCCTGTCGGGGGGATATTATTTTTCCATTGCCGCCATCGGCTTCATCATCCTGTTTTTCATCGTGACGGGTGTGAACGGAGATGTGCGCAGCCGCACGCGAAAAATGATGAACCATACCGCCCTCATCGCCCTGTTCGGCTGTCTGGCGGAGATGGCGTCCACCATCGCCAACAACATTGATGAGATCCCGGTGCCGGTGAAAACCATTCTGTTTTCCGCCAATATGTCTCTCATGTTCCTGTGTTCCATGTATTTTGTCCGGTATACCTATGCGTTTATTCTGAAGGATCAGGATACTTCGGAACGCGGCCGGAAATATACATACATCAGTGGCATGATCGTGGTGGCGTTTCATATGATCCTGATCGGGAACTTTTTCTATCCCATCATTTTCTTTTATGACGGGCCTGACGTTTGCCTGGGGCCTCTGTACATCCTCATGGGCTATCTGGCGCCCGCTTTTTACCTGCTCATCGGTGTGGTGGGAATCTTCACCCAGCAGAAAAAACTGTCCAGACGAGAGTTCCATGCCCTGCTTTCCATTCACCTTATCGTGCTGCTGGGAGCTTTCCTGCAGGCAATCCTGGATGATGAAGTGCTGCTGGTGAGCTACTCCATCGCCATGGGTCTCTACATCGTTAATTCTTTTCTGGAGTCCAAGGATTACCTGAGACTGGTGGAAACCAATATCATGCTGGAGGATGCGGAGCAACGGGCCAATGCGGCCAACCGTTCCAAGTCTGCCTTTCTGTCCACCATGTCCCACGAGATTCGCACTCCCATGAATGCGGTGCTGGGACTGAATGAAATGACGCGCATGACCCTGACGGACGATACGCTGCCGGAGCCGGAGCGGATCGAAAAATCCCTGGAATACTCCGAGAGCATCAAGGGCGCGGGGGAGACGCTGCTCTATGTTATCAACGATATCCTGGATATTTCCAAGATCGAGTCCGGTAAGCTGGATGTGGTGACGGCGCCTTACCATATGAAGACGCTGCTGGAAGAGTTGAACTCCGTTTTTTCCTATCAGGCGGAAGCAAAGGGGCTCATGTACATCTGCCACATCGACGGAGACCTCCCGGGCTATGTGGAGGGTGATAAGCTCCGTGTGCGTCAGATCATCACCAACCTCATCAACAATGCCATCAAATATACGAAATCCGGTACTGTCTCCCTGGATGTGTCCGGTGTGGTGAAGGGAGAAGAAGTCCGATATGACATCTCTGTCACAGATACGGGCATCGGTATCAAGCCCGAGAGCCTGCCGCACCTCTTCGATGTCTTCAGTCGTGTGGATGACAGCGAGACCCACTACATCGAGGGAACCGGCCTGGGGCTTGCCATCGTAAAGAACCTGCTGGGCCTCATGGGCGGCGACGTGGAGGTGGAGAGTACCTACGGAAAAGGATCTACCTTCATCATTCATCTGCCCCAGAAGATCCTCTCCGGTGAGAAGATCTCGGAATACAGCAAGGCACAGGACAAGGCGCAGGAGAAGGCTGTGGAGTTCAGCGCCGCAGGATTCCTGATCCTCATCGTGGACGACAATGCCATGAACCGCGCCGTAGCGAAGAACTTCCTGGAAAAAATGCATGCGGATGTGGAGACTGCCACGTCCGGCCCCGAGGCGCTGGAGATGATCCGCGGCAAGAAGTACGATGTGGTGCTGCTGGATCACATGATGCCGGATATGGGCGGCGATGAAGTGCTGCACATCATCCGTGAGCATCCCGACGAGTTCGTGGCGAACTCTGACACGCCCATCATTGCTCTCACCGCAAATGCCCAGACGGGGCTCCGTGAGAAGTACATCAATGAGTACGGATTCACCGATTATATGGCGAAGCCTTTCCGCTATCAGGATATGGTGGCGTTGCTGCGGGCATATCTGAAGTGAGTGGATGAATCAGGACGTTCAATGGCTGGATTTGGCGGACCTATGCGGGAGGGGGGCCTGTGATCATTTCTGGTAAAAATCTATGGAATTAAAACGTATCGGAACAATCTATACCGACCTCCCCGAAAAGTTCGGCTTACCCCGGCAGAGCACCCTGGCAGAGCATCTGAAAGGATGGATCTGCTTCGAAGAGCCGTATGGAGATCCCCGTGCCTTCGAGGGAATCGAGGAGTATGACTATCTGTGGCTCCTCTGGGGCTTCGACGTGCCGGAGGGAGAGTTCCGCCCCAGGGTGCGTCCTCCCAGGCTGGGGGGCAACGAATACCGCGGCGTCTTCGCCACCCGCTCCCCCTTCCGCCCCAATCCCCTGGCAATGAGCTGCGTAAGGCTGGAGCGCGTCCTTAGGCCGGGAGATGCGGGATATGCTGAGGCACGTGCTCTTGGAACGCGGCCGGGCAGCGGCGTGATCCTGGAGGTCAGTGGCATCGATATGCGCAGCGGCACCTCTGTCTACGACATCAAGCCCTACCTCCCCTACGTGGAGGCCCATCCCGATGCCCGGGGCGGCTTCTCCGACCTTCATGCGGATGACCGCCTGCAGGTGGAGATCCCTGACACCATCCTGTCCCAAATCCCTGCCGACAAGCAGGACGCCCTTCTCGAAATCCTTTCCCAGGATCCCCGCCCCGCCTACCAGGACGATCCTTCCCGCACCTACGGCCTCGCCTACGCCGGACTGAATATCACTTTTCGGGTGGAAGAGGATTGCGTACATGTGATCTCAGTGGAGGAGTAATATTATTTTTGACAATTGTGACTTGCAAAGATAATATCGTTGGAAGAAAGAAATGTGGTTTTGTGCCGTACAGCGAATGCTCAAGCGGGGGGCTACGTTTCTTTTTTTGTTATCTATATGCTGGTTACTGCCTATTACGGCCTCCTGGTATTATTCCGGAGGCCTTTCTTTTTTCTGAGGGAAGGGTTGGTCAGGCCGGCGGGCGGATTTGTCCCTGAGGCGTAAAATCGAGTCGACACTTAGCAAGCGGCGCGAAATGCGCAGCCGCAGCAGAGCGACTGTTTGAGCAAAGCGAGTTCAGCTCTGCAAGGCTTGGTTTGGCATGAGCGGCGGCGCGCTTAGTGACGAGCTCGTTCGCCGTGGGACAAATCCGATCCGCCGGCAGGAGCTTGTGTGAAATGCGCGGAGCGGTCTGTAAAAAGTCCACAATTCAGAAAACGCTTTCTTGTGAAACTTGCTGATTGCAGATTTTAACGCCATAGTGCTACCATAAGGCTGTGCAATCGATTGCGCACATTTGTGCAACAAATTGCAACAATTCGCGGCAATCTCCGACGGAGCACAGGCGAAAACCTCAGTAAACATGCGGATTTTTCGTTCCATCCGAAATTGCGCAAATGACAGCAAAACAAACGCGAAATGCGGAAAGCGGGCTTATGGGCATGAACGAAAGCACCGAAAACGGTGATTCCAAAGAAATATTGACCATCCACGATGTGGCCAGAGAACTGGGCGTCTCTGCCAGCACCGTTTCCCGCGCTATTTCCGGGAAAGGCAGGATCGGAGAGGAGACCAGACAGCGCGTGCTGCAGTTTATCAACGCCAACTCCTTCCATCCCAATGCGGCAGCCAGATCCCTGGCACAGTCCCGGACCTACAACCTGGCCATTATCATGCCTGAGGTAAGAGACCTCGTGGACATGCCATTTTTCCATACCTGCATGCACGGTGCGGAGGAAGTGGCCCAGGCGAACGATTATGACCTCCTCGTGGTCACCACCGACGGCACCAACCTCCATCCTCTGGAGCGTATGGTGGGCAACCGTAAGGTGGACGGCATGATCCTTACCAGAACCTATGAGAATGACGTTTTCGTGGAATACCTGAAAAATGTGGGGATTCCATTTGTTACCGTAGGCAGATGCTATGATCCGAAGGTGCTTCAGGTGGACCATGACAACGCAGGCGCCTGCAAGGAGCTGACCATGCTCCTCATCTCCAGAGGCATGGAGAAGATCGCCTACCTGGGCGGCGGCCTGGATCAGATGGTGAACATCGACCGCTACGCGGGATTCCGGCAGGGCTATGAAGCCTATCGCAAACAGCCCGATAAACGCTGGATCTACACCGATCTCGTGAACAAGAACCAGATCTCCAGAGCCGTGGATGAACTGCTCCACCTGGGTGTGGACTGTATGCTCTGCCAGGACGATTTCATCTGCAATGAAGTGGTGCAGGAGTTGAACAACCGTAAAGTCAGCATTCCCGGAGGTATGAGAGTGGCGTCCTGCCACTACAGCAGGCTCCTGGACAATTACCCCGTTACCATCACCTCCCTGAAATTCGACATCATGGATATCGGCAGGAAGGCGGTGCAGGTGCTGCTGGATCAGTTAAACGGCAAGAATCCCAGAACTCTCACTATGCTGGATTACGAGATCAGCCTGAAGGAGAGCACCAAAAACTGAACAATTCGGTAATTTTTTGAACCGTTTGTTAAAATCGACTAAGAAAACCGTTTTCCATTCGTCAAAAATGACAAATTGACAAAACGAACTTAATCGAGATAAACTGTTTTCAGACAATCGGTTGCGCAGTGCGCAATCAGTCGTTTTCCCAAGTGGGGCACAGGCTCCCAAGGAAAACGAAACCCCGTAAACGGTTATTCCGGCGGCTTGCCAGGCCGACCGAGTAACATACTCACTTTAAGAAGCATCGAAGAGATCGAAGCTTCAAGCACAAATGGAGGATACTATTATGAAGAAGAAGATTTTGGCAGTTCTTCTTGCAACCGCGATGGTTGGCACCATGGCTGGTTGCGGAAGCGAGGAAGTAGCTTCTACCGCTACCGACGCAGCACAGACCGTTGCAGATACGGCTGATACCGCTGCAGATACCGCGGCTCAGGCAGCAGACGCTGTTGCTGATGCAGTTGCAGACGCAGTTGACACCACCGTTGATTACGGTACCGGCGAGATCAAGGTTTGGGTTGCAGAGGCAGTCGTAGACTTCACCAAGGAGAAGATCGATACCTTTATGGCAGCACATCCCGAGTTCTCCGGCTACACCTATGTTGTTGAGGCAGTCGGCGAGGGCGATGCAGCCGGCAACATGATCACCGACGTTACCGCAGGTGCAGACATCTTCGGTTTCCCTCAGGATCAGCTGGCTCGTCTGGTTGTTGCAGGCGCTCTTGAGACCGTTGCTCCCGAGAACGTTGACGCAGTTAGGACCCAGAACGATGCAGGTGCCGTTGGCGCTGCAACCGTAGGCGATGAGCTTTATGCTTACCCTGTAACTTCCGATAACGGATACTTCCTGTACTATGACAAGAGCGTCATCTCTGATCCTTCTACCCTTGAGGGTATCATGGAGCAGGCTGAGGCAGCAGGCAAGAACGTTTACTTCGAGATCAACTCCGGCTGGTACAACACCGCATTTTTCTTCGGCACCGGCTGCAAGCTTGACTACAGCATCGACAGCACCGGCGCATTCAGCGGCAGCGACATCACCTATGCATCCGATGCAGGCGTGGTTGCACTGAGAGAGATGATCGATCTGGCAGCATCTCCTTCCTTCCAGAACGGATCTTCCGTAAGCAATGCTACCAACGTGGCAGCAATCGTTGACGGTACCTGGGATTCCACCGCAGCAAAGGATCTCTTCGGCGATAACTATGCATGCGCTAAGCTTCCCACCTTCACCGGTTCCGACGGCAAGACCTATCAGCTGAGCGGCTTCGGCGGCTTCAAGCTCCTTGGTGTTAAGCCTCAGGATGACGAGAACAAGCTGGCTGTCTGCGACGCTTTGGCTCTGTACCTGAGCTCCGAGGAAGTTCAGCAGGCTCGTTACGAGGCAGTGGGCTGGGGTCCTTCCAACCTGAACGTTCAGGCATCCGCAGCAGTGAAGTCCGATGAGGCTCTGTCCGCACTGGCTGAGCAGCTGGCATTCACCATCCCTCAGGGACAGTACCCCGGCGACTACTGGAGCCTGGCTACCGGCCTTGGCGATGATGTCATCACCGGCGTTCTGAACAAGGACAGCTCTGACGATGATCTGATGGCAGCTCTGCAGGCATTCACCGATGCTTGTGCAGCAGCAAAATAAGATCTGACGGTTCGATAAACCAAAGAAAGGCATCCGGCGGAAGGGGGATCCTTCTGCCGGGTGTTCCCTTTATGAGACGGGGTTACAAAGGACCCCGGACCCGGGAGGAAAGCTATGGCAGCAGAAAATAACAAAAACAAAAGCGGCGCCGCGGCAGCATTTTCCGGCATCGGAAAAAACATCGCCGAGATCGGCACCACCTTTAAAGAAGGAGACTGGAAAACCAGGGTATCCTACCTCATCATGGGCTTCGGCCCCATCTGCAGAGGTGCTTTCCTGCGGGGCTTCATGTATCTGTTCTGCCAGGCAGGGATCATCTCCTGGATCGCAATGTACGGCTGGAAGTACTTAAGCAAGCTGAACACTCTGGGTACCGTTGAGACCGCAAAGGTCGGGCGGAAAACCGTTTACGGTGACGACAGCTTCCTGATCCTGCTCTTCGGACTCTTAAGCCTCATCCTGGTGATCGCGCTCATCGCCCTCTGGCGCATGAACATCGCCGAGAACCGTAAGGAAGAGGAAATCCTGAAAGCGGGCAAAAAGCTTCCTGGCAACAAGAGAGATTTCCTGAGTCTCTTCGATTCCAATTTTGACAAGACCTTACTTGCACTTCCCGTTCTGGGTATTTTCGTTTTCACGGTGCTGCCCATCATCTTCATGATCTGTGTGGCATTCACCAATTACGACGCAACTCACCAGTCCCCCAGCAAGCTCTTCACCTGGGTGGGCCTGGACAACTTTAAGGAACTGCTGAGCTTCGGCCCCAACGGTTTCGGTTCCACCTTCGTTTCCGTTTTGCTTTGGACGCTGGTCTGGGCATTCTTTGCCACCTTCCTGGATTATTTCCTGGGAATGGCTGTGGCTATTCTGATCAATAAAAAGGGAATCAAGTTTAAGAAGATGTGGCGTACCATTCTGGTCATGACCATCGCGGTTCCCCAGTTCGTGTCTCTGCTGTATCTCATGAAGATGTTTGCAAAGGACGGACTCATCAATACCTATCTCATGAAATGGGGCTGGATCCAGGAAGCCATTCCTTTCTGGACCAATCCTATGCTGGCGAGGATCACCATCATCGTCATCAATATCTGGATCGGTATTCCTTACCTGATGCTGATCGCAACGGGTCTGCTGATGAACATCCCCGAGGACCTCTACGAGAGCGCCAAGATCGACGGTGCCACTCCCTGGCAGATGTTCCGGCACATTACCCTTCCCTATATGCTTTTCGTCACCGGCCCTTATCTGCTGACCCAGTATACGGGCAACCTGAACAACTTCAATGTCATTTTCCTCCTGACCCAGGGCGGACCGAAGTCCATGGCACTGGCGGGAGGCGCCGGTCGTACAGACCTATTGGTAACCTGGCTGTATAAGATCACACTGAACGATACGAACTACAAGATGGCAGCCGTCATCGGTATCATGGTGTTCATTGTCACAGCCGTCATCTCACTGGTGGTATACAATATGCTGCCTTCGGTTAAAGATGAGGAGGGCTTCCAATAATGGCTAAAAACACAAGTACTTCTTCCATGAAACAAAAAAGAGCTGTGGGAAATGCCATTGCCTATCTGGTGCTGATCGCCATCTCCATTGTATGGCTTTTCCCCTTCGTGGGGCTGGTGCTCCAGTCCTTCCGTTCCTACGCTACCGAGTACGGCGGAATGGTGGAGTATTTTATCCCAAAGCAGTTCTCCCTGGATAACTACAAGTTCATCCTCAGCGGAGAATCCAATTACCTGCTCTGGTATCGCAACACGGTGATCATAGCGATTTTCGTGTCCCTGTTCCAGACCATCATCGTTCTCTGCGTCAGCTATGCGCTGTCTCGGATGCGGTTTAAGGGCAGGACCTTCCTGATGCGTTTCTGGCTGATCCTGGGCATGTTCCCCGGATTCCTGGCAATGATCTGTCTGTACTTCCTGTTAAAGGCCTTGGGCCTGACCCAGGCAGGTGCAGTCCCCGGATTGATCCTGGTGGGCATCGCCAGTTCCGGAATGGGCTATTATGTCTGCAAGGGATATTTTGACACCATCCCCAAGAGCCTGGACGAGGCAGCCCGCATCGACGGCGCTTCCAGAGCGAGGATCTTCTTTACCATGACCCTGCCCATGTCGAAGCCCATCATCATCTACACCGCCCTGGTTGCTTTCATGGCTCCCTGGTGCGATTACGTATTTGCTTCCTATGTGGCCTTCGGACATGACACCAGCTACAACGTAGCCGTAGGTCTGACCCGCTGGGTATGGACCAACGATTATCAGGGGTTCTTCACCAGATTCTGCGCCGGCGGCGTCCTGGTTGCCATCCCTGTGGTCATCCTGTTCATGTGTCTCCAGAGATACTATGTCGAAGGAGTCACCGGCGGTGCGGTCAAAGGATAAAAACCTTTTCATACATTATTTTCGGGGAAGTGGAGTGCAAGCTCCACTTTTCCTGTATCGGGAGATTTGCATGAAGACGGAAATGATGCGAAAAATGAAGGCATTGGGGCTGGCGGGAGTGCTGGCATTGACCACAGTTTTCACTGGATGCGGCAAGGACGCGGGAGGAGCTGTGGGTGCCTCCGGGACGGCAAATTCCGACACTGCCGTCGGAAGTGATGCGGCGACTGTGGGTGACACGGATGCCAACGGAAGTGGCGATGCTGCGAGTGACGGAAATGCTGCCGGAAGCAGCGATGAAGGTGCCGCGGCAGCGGAAATGACTACTGTCGGGGGCTACCCTGCGGTTGCCATTCCTCAAAATCATGAGACAGTCCCGAATACCGGAAAATATCGCAACTACTATGAAATCTTCGTGGGCTCTTTCTACGACGGAGACGGGGACGGACACGGAGATCTGAAGGGTGTTACGCAGCAGCTGGATTACATCGCGGATCTGGACTTTGACGGGATCTGGCTCATGCCGGTTTCTCCTTCCCCTACTTACCACAAGTATGATGTGACGGATTACTGCGATGTGGATGAAAGCTACGGCACCGTGGAGGATTTTGCGGAGCTGGTGCAGGAGGCTCACGCCCGTGGGATTTCCGTCATCATCGACATGGTGATCAATCACACTTCCTCTCAGCATCCCTGGTTCAAGGAAGCGAAAGATTACCTTCGCTCCCTGGCGGCGGGAGAGGAACCGGATGCGACCGCATGTCCCTACGTGGACTATTACCATTTTTCCTACGGACAGCCCGGCAGTGACTGGTACCGGGTCATCGGCACGGATTATTTCTACGAAGGGGTCTTCTGGTCCGAAATGCCTGACCTGAATCTGGAGAGCGAAGCGGTGCGGGGAGAGCTACATACAATCGCCGATTTCTGGCTGGATCTGGGAGTGGACGGCTTCCGGATGGATGCCGCCATGCATTACGACGAGACGGATCTGGAGCTGAATCTGGATGTCTTAAATGATCTGTATACCTATTGTCAGTCGAAGAATCCGGATTTTTACATGGTTTCCGAGGTATGGGCCGCAGAGAGCACCATCGCAAAATACTATGAGAGCGGCACCGACAGTTTCTTTAATTTCGACCTGGCCCAGGCGGAAGGAAAGTTGATCCGGGCGGCCAGAGGGCGCTTTTCCGCAAAAACTCTGGCAGAGGCGCTGGCGCAATATGGCAATGATTTCTCCGTGGGAAATCCCGACTACATTGACGCTCCCTTCCTGACCAACCATGACATGGGACGCGTCTCCAACGCACTGAACAACAAGACGGATGCCATCAAGCGGGCAGGTGGCCTGCTCATGATCTGTCCCGGAAATCCCTTCGTTTACTACGGCGAGGAGATCGGTATGCCCAGCAAAGGAAATGCGGACGAGAACAAGCGCCTTCCCATGCTCTGGAGCACTGACGGCACTGAGGGAGAGGGCGGCATGGCAAGACGCCCGGAAGGAGCGGAATACGGCATTAAATCCGCCTTTGAAGGTGTGCAGGAACAGCTCCTGGATCCGGAGAGTATTCTGAACTATTATCGTCGTGCGCTGCAGCTGCGGCGGGAGAATCCGGAGCTGGCGTACGGTTCTTTGAGCGTCGACGAAGTTCGCACCACGGACGAAGTGGGGGTTCTGATCCGGGAGGCGGAGGACAGCAGGATCTATGTAGTCTTCAATCTTTCCTCCGATCCCGTCACCGTGGATTTTTCCGGCGCTGATGTCACTTTGTACAGCACGCTGACCTTAAGCCCTTCCGAGGAGATCACCTTCGAAGGCGGCAGCCTGCAGCTTCCCGGCGGTGGCATTGCAGTACTGCGGTGAGCATATGTTTTTTCAAGGCTCTTCCCCTTGCGGGAGGAGCTTTTGTTTTCCTCGGGGTGTGGTGCCTGCCGACAGCCTCTTTTTGCGCATGGATCCAGATAAAGGAAATTTGGCAAGAAATAAGCATTGTGATATAATATGATAGCCTGTGGAAATCTGCGGGTTTGTTTCGCGTGTAAATGCCCCGATGAGGGCTTTGTATCGAGAGTGAAAGTATGCAGACGATTTTTTCAACCATGAAAGTGAACAACGAGTACCAGCTCTGCGAGGTGTACTCGGAGGAATGCAAGAATGCGATCGAGGCGGGTCTGCTGGCCAGCCGTATTTCGTATTTCATGAACTATCCGAAGGCGAAGCTTTTCTCCAGACACAGGTATCTGTGCGTATTTTGCGTCAATGAGACCTGCGTGGATGAGGCAGAGAGGATCGTTAACAACATTGTGGAGGAGAACGGGTACGAGGTTCGTTTTCTGATGCGCAAGAACCCCACCAGTTATCTGTAACCCATGAATCTGAATTACGGAAAATCGGGCGTAAAGTCCAAGCAGAAAGAATTGAATGCCAAGGGAGGAAAGTTTGGGAGAAAGTTCCTGTTCCTCCTTTTTAAGGTTGCCATGGCACTGATGATCGGCGTGGTGATCTGCGGTATCGCGGGAGGCATCGGTCTGTTCCGTTCCATTCTGGCGGGCACTCCCACCATCCGCATCAGCGAGATCGTGCCCAGCGGTCAGGCCACCATGGTGTTTGACGCCAAGGGCAACAAGATCGACGAGTACATCAGCACCGATTCCAACCGTATCGTAGTGACCTGGGATCAGGTGCCGAAAGAGCTGGGACTGGCTTTCGTTGCGCTGGAGGACGAGCGTTTCTACCAGCACAACGGCGTGGACTACAAAGGCATGGTCCGTGCGGGCTGGACCTACATCACCAGCGGCGGTAACGAGTCTCAGGGTGCATCCACCATCACCCAGCAGCTTTTGAAAAATACCATCTTTACCGACTGGACGGAAGAGGGTTCCAACAAGATCAAGAAGATCCAGCGTAAGATCCAGGAGCAGTACCTGGCCATTGAGGTGACGAAGCACACCCAGAAAGATGACCTGTTGCTGCGTTATATGAATGTCATCAACCTGGGGCAGAATACCCTGGGCGTCGAGTCCGCTTCCCAGCGGTATTTCGGCAAATCCGCCATCGATCTGACCATTTCCGAGTGCGCTGTCATCGCGGCCATCACCAAGAGCCCCACGGCACTGAATCCCATTAAGCATCCGGAGAAAAATGCGGTGCGCCGGGAACACTGTCTGAACAAAATGAAGGAGCTGGGCTTTATCACCGATGCGCAGTATATGGCTGCCATGGCGGATACCACCTCCGTTTATCAGCGTATCAGTTACCATGATACGGAGCTGACGGAGGGAGATGACTCCAACGCCTCTTATTTTTCCGATGCGGTCTATGAGCAGGTGAAAGCAGACCTGGTGGCTGCCGGATACACTGCCGATCAGGCTACCAGCATGCTGGTCAGCGGCGGTCTGCGGATCTATTCCACCCTGGATCCCGATATCCAGGCTATCCTGGATGAGGAGTTCCAGGATCCCGACAATTTCTCGCCTCAGACCCACTGGTATCTGAACTATGCACTGACGATCTTTGACAAAAAGGACGAGCCCCACAATTTCTCCAAGGAGAACATGACCACCTGGTTCAAGGAGAATGGCAGCAGCGGCTTCAATCTGATCTTTGCGGACCAGGAGAGTGCGTATGCGGCCATCGACAAGTACCGTGCCGCCATGTATGAGCAGCTGGGCCTGGAAGAGTCCGATGATACTTATGAAGAAAAAATCTCCCTGGTACCCCAGCCCCAGGTGGCTATGGTAGTGGAGGATCAGTCCACGGGATATGTGGTTGCCATGGAAGGCGGACGCGGTACGAAGGAAGGACGGAGAACCCTGAACCGCGCCACCGGCGCCCTGCGTTCTCCCGGATCTACATTTAAGGTGCTTTCTTCCTTTGCGCCTGCCCTGGATTCCGGCGGCAAGACACTGGCAACGGTGTACAACGATGCGCCTTTCAACTACAACGGCGGACGCCCTGTCAGCAACTGGTACCACGGTTACTATCGCGGGATCCAGTCTCTGCGTGACGCTGTGGCCCAGTCCCTGAATATCATCGCCGTCAAGAATCTGACGGTCATCGGTCCCAGACTGGGATATGACTACTGTATCAATTTCGGATTTACGACTCTGACGGATGGCGTGGTCATCGGTGGCAAGAGCTTTACCGACGTGAACCAGACCCTGGCGCTGGGCGGTATCACCTACGGCGTATCACCCTATGAACTGAATGCCGGTTATGCCACCATTGCAAACGACGGTATTTATATCGCTCCCAAGGTTTATACCAAGGTGACGGATGCGGACGGTCTGGTGATCCTGGACAATACCAATCCTTCCACGAGACGGGTATTGAAGTCCACTACCGCATACCTGCTGACCAACGCCATGCAGGATGTGCTCACCGTGGGTACCGGTTCCAAGGCATCCTTCCCCGGCCAGGCCCTCGCGGGGAAGACCGGAACCTCCAGTGATTACAAGGATTGCTGGTTTGCGGGTTACTCCCCTTACTACACCGCAACGGTGTGGACGGGATATGACAACAACATCGGTATGAGCACCAGCAGCTCCAACGATGAATCCGCCATTTCCAAGCGTATGTGGAAAGCGGTGATGAGCCGGATCCACGAGAACCTGGAATACAGGGATTTCGTAAGACCTGACGGCATCGTGGAGATGACGGTCTGCAGCCAGTCCGGACTCCTTCCCATCGAAGGACTCTGCGACGGGTGCCTCAAGACGGAACTTTTTGCCGCGGACAATGTGCCCACCGAGCAGTGCACCGTGCACTATGCCGGCAATATCTGTATGTACGACGGCAGGATTGCTACGGATCTGTGTCCTTTTGCTACCCAGGGCGCTGCATCCCTTCCGCTGGTGGAGGATCCTTCCCTTTGGGAGGGCTCCGGTCTGGCAGCGGGCGATGCGGGAACTGTCAGCGGCTACTGTATGCATGACGCTGCATTCTTCGCAAGAGAAGATGCCCAGGATATCATCTATCAGCAGTGGCAGGAGATCTGGGCCCGTGGCGGCGGTGAGACCGAAGGCGGCGGAGAGGGGGAAAATACCCAGGAGTCGCCGGAGGGCAATCTTGCAGGTCGCAGACCGGATCTGAATCTGCTGAGCAGTTACTGGCTCAGACATATGCAAAAATATTCCGGAAGATGAAGAAACGCCCGACTGGCCGGGGGCCAATCGGGCGTGTTCTCTGTAGTATGATCTTGCGCTGTGCGGATCTTACGGATCTGCGGCACTTGCCTTTGGTGGTTATTCTGCCTCTGCGGGAGCTTCCTCAGTCTCCGCATCGGGAGTGATCTCGGTGGCTTCCGCAGTGGGCTCGGAGCCGCTCTTTTTCAGCTGGCTGAGCTTATTTTCCAGATCAGCCTTGCCCTTCAGGGCATTGGTGATGGCAGCCAGTTCCTTTGCAAGCTCGCTGTCCGCATCGTCCTTGTGGGTTTCGTAATATTTCTTACCGATGGCGATAAAGTTCTTCTTGAGCACATCATCGCAGGTCATGATCTCGCTTTTCAGTTTTGCCATCTGCGCGACCTGATCTGCCTTATCGGAAATGGCCTTGCCGGCATTGTACAGTGCTCCGGTGATCTCATCAAAGATTTCCATGGGTACCTCCTGTAGCGTTTCGTAGTTGTTCCGCAACCTGCGGATGTGTTTTCATTGATTATACCACTATCAGTTCCCGCTTTCCACAGTGGACGGAAAGGAGCCGCCATGGCAGAAGAGAGAAATACTGCCGGTAATATGCCGGATTATCCTGTCCTGCTGGAAGGCGGCAGCGGTGAGATCGAGGAGAAAAAATCCCGTTTTATTGCCACATTGCGGCCGGTGGCGGATCAGGCGGAAGCGGATGCCTTTATCGCTGAGATGAAAAAACAGTACTGGGACGCAAGGCACAACTGCTGCGCTATGGTGCTGGCGGGACCTCAGGAACTGACCCGTTGCAGCGACGACGGAGAGCCCTCGGGAACGGCGGGGCGGCCCATGCTGGAAGTGCTTCTGGGCAGCGGGATCAAGGGCGTCTGCTGTGTGGTCACCCGGTATTTTGGCGGTACCTTGCTGGGAACGGGCGGTCTGGTGCGGGCCTATACCTCTGCGGTGCAGGAAGGACTGAAAAACTGCCGCATCGGCATCATGAGCTATGGGTGCCGGCTGGAGATCGTCACCGATTACAATGACATCGGAAAGGTTCTGTATATCCTGGGACAGCGTTCCCTGGAAGCGGCGGAGAGTGAGTATGGTGCTGACGTGCGTCTTCGGGTGGATGTGCCGGAGCGGGACAGAGGCGAGCTGGAGAAGGTCATCACCGAGGCAACGGCAGGCAGAGCGGTTTTTACTCCCGGAGAAAAGCATTATTATCTGCGGGAAGAATTGATAAATAGTTAACGAGATTGCTGCATTGACAGGGTGAAAAAACCGTGATTTAATAACGATGTAAGTGCTTTCATTAATTTTTTCATCGCGTATGGAAAACGCGAATTTTGACAGACCGGAGGAGTGCATGAGATATTTTTTTGAATCCAAGATAAGCAAGCAGGACGGGAAGGCAACTATTCCCATTCCTTTTAATGTATGGGAGGTTTGCAAGCAGACCGACGTCATTCAGGCGGACATCGTCCTGGACAATAAGATCATTGAGTGTGAGCTGTACCCCAAGGAGAAGGGCATCTACGAGATCGTGCTTCCCGAGGAAGCGGTAGCACAGGTGGATTGTGATGAGAAGGCACACAAGATCCTGCTCCACGTTAACGGCAGCCTGATCCGCATGGACCAGAACAGCCCCTACAGCTTCGATGCACCCATCCGCAAGGTAGATTCCATGGAGATCATCAAGCAGCCCGAGGACGGCCTCTGCGGTCAGACCTGTGTGGCTATGCTGGCAGGCGTTACCATTGCCGATGTGATCAAGGTCATGGACTGCCGTGAGTGGCAGGCGACCATGGGCAGACTGATCTCCGCCCTGAACTACTACGGCATCGACCACTCCGACATCATTGTCTATCCCGGCGAGGGCGAGGAGGTACGTCTTCCCAAGTGTGCGATCCTCATGGAGAAGATGGGACGCTTCAGCCATTATCTGTTGTATTTTGACGGAAAATACTACGATCCCACCCTGGGCATCCTGGACGAGTATGACATGTCCAAGCTCAAGGGCTATCTGGAGATCAAGTGCTGATATTTTTGATAATGTTTTTTCATAATGTTACTTTTTGTAGAGGTAAGCGAGTTATGTACGCTTACTTCTATTTTTTTGATTCAGTTTCCGATGTCTTGTGCTTCAACCTCTTTTATAGCCTGCGTTTATTTTTCTATATATAATATATATTTAAACATATATAACACACAAAAATGACAAAAAAATGCAAAAAGTGTCATTATACTATTGCGTTTGCGATTCTTTGGTGATATTATCGTCATAGGAGTTCGGAAAGGAAAGGGGTGTCCATATGCTACTTCAGTTTTCAGTTGAAAATTTTATGTCTTTCAAGGAACAGGCAACTTTGTACCTAGAACCAACCAAAGACAAAGAACATCAAGAGAACATTATATCCATAGGAGAGAACAAGGGGCTGAGCGTGATTGCAACGTATGGAGCTAATGCCTCCGGCAAAACCAATTTCTACAAGGCCATTACGATGGCACTGATAATGCTCAGAGGATCTAATACTCGACAGATTAATGAGCCACTCCTGGTTGTTCCATTTAAGTTTTCGCCTGAATCTGTGAAAAATCCCAGCAAATTCGAATTTCAATTTGTTGCGCGGGATAATATTAAGTATATTTATGGATTTACGGCTGATCACCAAAGGGTTTATGAGGAGTATTTATACAAATATAGTTCTCGCAAGGCAACTAAGATCTTTGAAAGAAAAAATATTGAGGAATACAGTTTTACTGCGCGCGAGAAAAATGTACTTTCTCCTTTGACACAGTGGAATACGCCCAATAAGTTTTTCCTTTCGACAGCAACATTATGGAATGCCCAGATTACCAAAGCACCGATGGAGTGGCTAACGGAAGGGATAGATACCTATACGGATCTAGGTGGCTTCAATCCTGAAATGATTCAGGCTTACCAAAGTGAAAATGCGGATGCATATTTTCACTTTGCTGAGAAAATGATGCGTGAAACTGACATTAGCATAACGGGAATCAAAGCGGAGTTGAAAAAAACACCAATCAATCCTAACTTTATGCCGCTTATCCCGGGGCTGATCATAAATGGTCAGCTGATTCAACCGCAAGAGCAAACGCAATTGGAAATTACGACCTACCATGAGGTGAAATCCGGGAACAAGAATGTTCAATATAACTTGAAACTGGAAGAAGAATCGTTGGGAACGCAGCTGTTGATTTCTTTTTCTCCTCTGCTGAAAAATGCTTTAGATAAAGGGAAAACCATCGTCATTGATGAAATTGAAAGAAACTTGCATCCCAACGTTGTACAGTACATCATAAACATATTCAGAAACGCTGAAATAAATAAAAATGGCGCACAGTTGATCATAACTACGCATAATACCGCATTCCTTTCACTGAATACATTTCGGAGAGATCAGATTTACCTGGTCGAAAAGGATAGAGAAACGGAAGAGTCTTCCTTATATTCGCTGAAAGACTATTCTGTCAGAAAAGGGGAGAATATTGAAAAAGGGTATCTATTGGGACGGTATGGGGCTGTCCCTAATATCAAGGGTGGTGATATTGTTTGATGAATGCTACGTTTCGAAAAAGGAGTGGGGGACGTGGAAATCGCGGGAAGAAATGCTTCCTTGTGGTTACTGCGGATCGGCATTTGACAACTGATGCTGTATCCAGGGAACTGAATATAAATGGAGAGGAATATGCTGTCCGGGTACTTCATTCTTCGAAAAGCGGGAAGATGTTGATGCGTGACGTAAGAAGCTATATGCGTGATCGAGACATTTGTTCTGCTCGCGGTGATGTGGTGATTTATCTGGATGAGCATACCGATGAAGGAGGTGGTTCTATTGAATGACGTTTTTTCCCAAAAGGAAAAGCACTCTTTGACCATGCTATTGCAGTAGCATGAAAGAGTGCTTTTCGGATATGATACATATCCGTTTGATGTACGTGAATTGTATCATATCTCCTTTTGGGTGTCTACAGATAACCGTAAACAATTAGCTTTCGCGGGGATCCCGCAGAAAGGAGGAGGTATGAAGAAGTTCAACCTTTTATTGTGGTGCGATGAAAAAATCACGTACCTCAAGGAGCAGGGAATCGTTTTCAAAAAGGGGATTCCACAGTTGCCGGAGGAGTTTATCTTCAAAGGAAGGCCGAGTGCGGTATCGACTTTTGCTTATCGCGGAGATATTCCGAAAAGAGCTAAAGCAACGAGTCTTCTTACATATTACATGTATGAAGATAAACTTTGGCCCAGACTAAGGAAGATTGATGAAGACATCAAGGAGCTGCAAAAATATGGCGGAGTGGCGGGATTTGACCTGAGTCCTTGCGTTGGTATGCTCCGCCCGCGACAAAGGTTCAGCATACTGGTGAATGCTATCCATTCTTGTTATCTCGGCACGAAGGGAATAAAAATCCTTCCGAATTACAGGGCCGGAGATTTCGGAACTATTTGTGCAGCAGATTTTTTCTCGGATAATTGTTCGTTTATTGTGGGAAATCACGGATGCTCCAGAAATGGGTTTAAAAACTATGGAAGTTATCAAGTAGATATCATTTTGCAAAAGAAGACTCCACCTACGCTATTCATATATGGCTCCATAAGTAAAAAAGAGGCAACGCGTCTCATAATGCAACATGGTTTTGATATTGTTACTTTCCCGGATCGCCGAAATAGGATCAGGAACGGCAGGAGAAGCTATCTCTATCATTATTCGATGGGCAAAATCTGTCGGGAACTGTATTCGGATGCTGCGAGAGGAGGTGTTGCGTAATGGGGGCAAAAGCAATTTATAATGATCAGCGTCGAAGTACAATTCATCAGTTGATTGTGGCTCGTGATATAGACAAGATCAGAGGTATTCTCCATGACCGGGATGAATATAAGGCATTTTCCGGTGGGTGGAGAGCGGTTAATCTGGATGAATATGTCGAACAATTTGGCATTACGAACGTAAGCACCAGCATGGATAATAATCTGCGAAAAATATCTTTTTTCAAAGATGGCCGTGAATATGCCATTGTTGCGGCGATTGGAGGAAAATACTTTCGTGTCGGTCAGGTGAGAGCGGATGGCAGGATCGGACGCTATCTGACATTGGATTTGAAAGATCCCAGTATTCCCGGGAGTTTTCAGGGGAAGGCCAGAAGGGCGGAGTTTTTCAGACTGACTCACTTTAGGATGACATACAGGAAAGGAACGGTGTAATTATGGCAGATTTTTTTGAAGAGAAAAATGAACGGATTGTGGATGGCGTTCGTTATGTAAAATATCTTGATCTTAAGAAATGGTATTGCGTTGTTGTCCCTAAGGATGCAAAGGCATATGAAGCCATGTGCAATTATGACATTTGGGATGATGAAAAAGCAGATGTGCGAGACTGTTATTATTTCATGAAGTTTCATGAAGACTCTTATGTGCTCATGGAAAAATATCTGTTCAATTTCATTGATGCGGAATGCAATCTTCTGATCAATATGTATGAAGAAGAGTGGATTGAAGAGGATAATCTTTCCAAAGCACTTGAGATTACAGAGAGAATGATGAATAACAGTGATGACGAGAAATTTCTTGAACTGGCCGGGGAATTTCTTGGACTGCTCAAAAAGGCGCTGGAATTGAAAACCTGTGTGGGGTGCTACTTCTGATGGGGAAGCGAAGAATTATCTTTCAGGATTTTCTGTTCGAAGATATGCCAGTAGACGAACAGGACTATCCTATGGTAACGATTCGGGAACTTCCGCAGGGTTATGATTTGGAAAGCTGCGAGATTCTGTCCTTGGATACTATGCTTAGGATGGATAAGAGGAAAGAGTGGGAATCCCTTTATCTTCGAATCAAGGATAAGGATGTTTGCATTAAGGACGATGTTCCTTTGGACAACCCTGAGATGGAGCCGTATAAACATTTTTATCTCGGAGCATATTATTTCACTTTGTCCAAGCATAGCAGGAATGTTTTTGTGGCGTAAGATTAGTTGATTCACCCAGACTCCGGTACAGAAATGAGTACCGGAGTTTTTTGTGAAAAAATGGTGAAAATGATTTTTTTCTGCTTGCATTTCCGTGGGAAAGATACTAATATAGGTTTTGTTGATTAGCACTCAAATAATTCGAGTGCTAACAATTGAGAAAAATGCAACCCGGCAGGCGTCGGGAATGTAAATCGAAGGAGGCATCGATTATGAAGTTAGTACCTTTGGGAGACAGAGTAGTACTGAAGCAGCTGCTCGCTGAGGAGACCACCAAGTCCGGCATTGTTCTGCCCGGCCAGAACAAGGAGAAGCCCCAGCAGGCTGAAGTTATTGCAGTAGGCCCCGGCACCACCGCAGACGGCAAGACCGTTCCCATGGAGGTGAAGGTCGGAGATCAGGTTATTTTCTCCAAGTACTCCGGAACCGAAGTCAAGGTTGAGGAGGATGAGTATATCATCGTAAAGCAGAGCGACATTCTGGCTGTTCTGAAGAAGAAATAATTAATTATTTTGGAGGTCATTTATCATGGCAAAAGAGATCAAATACGGCGCAGATGCGCGCAAGGCAATGGAAGAGGGCGTTAACAAGCTGGCGAATACCGTTCGCGTTACCCTCGGCCCCAAAGGAAGAAACGTGGTTCTGGACAAGAGCTACGGCGCTCCCCTCATCACCAACGACGGTGTGACCATCGCAAAGGAGATCGAGCTTGAGGATTCCTTCGAAAACATGGGTGCTCAGCTGGTAAAGGAAGTTGCTACCAAGACCAACGATGTGGCCGGCGACGGTACCACTACCGCAACGGTTCTGGCACAGGCAATGATCAATGAGGGAATGAAGAACCTGGCAGCAGGCGCTAACCCCATCATCATGAGACGCGGTATGAAGAAGGCTACCGATGAGGCAGTGGCTGCCATCGGTAAGATGAGCCAGAAGGTTAACGGCAAGGAGCACATCGCTCGTGTCGCTGCCATTTCCGCAGGCGACGAGGAGGTCGGCCAGCTGGTGGCTGACGCTATGGAGAAGGTTTCCGGCGACGGTGTCATCACCATCGAGGAGTCCAAGACCATGCAGACCGAACTGGACCTGGTAGAAGGTATGCAGTTCGACAGAGGTTACATCTCCGCTTACATGGCTACCGACATGGACAAGATGGAGGCTACTCTGGACAATCCTCTGATCCTCATCACCGACAAGAAGATCTCCAATATTCAGGAGATCCTGCCCCTGCTGGAGCAGATCGTTCAGTCCGGCAAGAAGCTCCTCATCATCGCTGAGGACGTTGAGGGCGAGGCTCTGACCACCCTGATCGTGAACAAGCTTCGCGGCACCTTTAATGTGGTTGCTGTGAAGGCTCCCGGCTATGGCGACAGAAGAAAGGCTATGCTGGAGGATATCGCAATCCTTACCGGCGGTACCGTCATCAGCTCCGAGCTGGGTTATGAACTGAAGGATGCTACCCTGGATATGCTGGGCGAAGCAAAGTCCGTAAAGGTTCAGAAAGAGAACACCGTCATCGTGGACGGCGTCGGCAAGAAGAAGGACATTCAGGCAAGAATCTCCCAGATCAAGAAGCAGATCGAGGAGACCACCTCTGATTTCGATCGCGAGAAGCTGCAGGAGAGACTGGCCAAGCTGGCAGGCGGCGTAGCCGTGATCCGCGTCGGTGCAGCTACCGAGGCTGAGATGAAGGAAGCAAAGCTCCGTCTGGAGGATGCTCTGGCAGCTACGAGAGCAGCTGTTGAGGAAGGCATCATTTGCGGCGGCGGCAGCGCATACATCCATGCTGCAAAGAAGGTCGCTAAGCTGGCTTCTACCCTGGAAGGTGACGAGAAGACCGGTGCAAACATCGTGCTGAAGGCTCTGGAGGCTCCTCTCCACACCATCGCCGAGAACGCAGGTCTGGAAGGTTCCGTCATCGTGAACAAGGTCAGCGAGTCCAAGGTTGGTGTCGGCTTCGATGCTCTGAAGGAAGAGTATGTTGACATGGTTGCTGCCGGCATCCTGGATCCCGCAAAGGTGACCAGAAGCGCACTGCAGAACGCTACCAGCGTTGCATCCACCATGCTTACCACCGAGAGCGTTGTGGCTACCATCAAGGAGCCCCAGCCTCCTATGCCCGCAGGTAACCCCGGCATGATGGGTATGTAAGTACGCAATTTGTATAAGCAATGAGACGCGTCGGATAAACAAAAAAGACTCTAGGGTGCAAGCTTGCTTGCGGGCCCCTGGAGTCTTTTTTTGTTTAGACGAATGGGGCGAATGCCCCTCATGAGTAAGCGCACGAAGTGCGGTTACGAATGATTACGCGTCGATATTCCGCATCTGCGATGCGGAAGCTTGCACGACGTTACAAATGTATTAGTCAAGAAGCTCGAGGAGAAATCCTCGGGCTTCTTTTGCGTGGAATTGTTGATCAGGCCGGCGGGCGGATTTGTCCCCAAGGCGGTCTACTGCGAGTCGTCACTTAGCGAGCGGTGGCAAGCTTAGTGATCGAGCTCGCCCGCTGGGGACAATCCGAGCCGCCGGCATTTGATAAAACGTGCGTGGTTTGTTAAAATATGGACTGGTGTCGCATCAAAAAGCAGACCACGCGACAACTGGAGAAAATACATGAAACGCAAAATCCTTTCCCTTGCTTTATCACTCGCCCTCGCTCTTTCCCTCTGTTCCTGCGGCGAGGACTACGATTTCAACCCCGACGATTACTGGACCGAAGGAGAGGAGGAGACCCCTGCTTCCGACCGCCCCTCCGATGCTACGGCGGATGCGAGCCAGAGTTCCGGTGACGCCGCGGCGGACATTTCCGCTTTGGAAGACGGCCTCACCCCCATGGGCCCTGAGGGCACCTGGACTGTTATGGTCTACATCTGCGGTTCCGATCTGGAGAGCGAGGACGGCATGGCTTCCTCTGATCTGGAGGAGATGACCAGTGCTTTGGCTGCAGATCATTACAAAATCGTGGTAGAGACCGGCGGTGCCTATGAATGGGCAAATGACGTCTCCGCAGACGAGCTGGGACGTTACGAGATCCATGAGGAAGGCATCGTTCAGGTGGATTCCGTTCCCCAGGCAAATATGGGCGCTTCCGAAACCCTTTCTGATTTTCTTATCTGGGGTGCACAGAATTACCCCGCGGAGCGCATGGGACTGATCCTCTGGGATCACGGCAGCGGATCCATCAACGGCGTCTGCTTTGATGAGCTCTCCGATGACGACAGTTTGACCCTCATCGAGCTGCAGCAGGCCCTGTCCACTGCATCCTCCGTGATGACCGATAAGTACGAATTCATCGGCTTCGATGCCTGCCTGATGGCAACCCTGGAGACCGCCAATGTGCTCAGCCCTTTCGCTCGTTACATGGTGGCATCCCAGGAGACGGAGTCCGGTTACGGATGGGATTATTTTTCCATCGGATATGAGCTGGCCTGGAATCAGGGCATCGGCGGAGATCAGCTGGGACGCGAGATCTGCGACAGCTTCTATAAATCCTGCGAGGAGACGGATGAGGAGAGCAGCTGTACCCTTTCCGTAGTGGATCTGCGCAAGATCCCCGCAGTGGTGAAGGCCTTTGATGCTTTCTCCGCTGACGTTTATCAGGTGACCGAAAACGACGAGCAGTTCGGTGATTTTGCAAAGGCCATTACTCAGGCGGACAATTTCGGCGGTAACAATCGGACCGAAGGATACACCAATATGGTGGATCTGGCGGGTCTGGCCGTTGCGGGCAGTCAGTATTCCGGAAATGCAGCGGCGGTTCAGGCAGCTCTTTCCGATGCGGTGACGTACTGCGTGAACGGCTCCGACCACAGCGGTGCAGGCGGACTGTCCGTGTACTATCCTCTGCAGGTGCAGGGTTCTTCGGAACTCAGCATCTTCAAGGATGTGTGCGTCAGCACCTACTACATGGCTCTGGTGGATAAGGTGGCCTACGGATTTGCCAATGCCGGAAACATCAGCGATTACGATAACAGCGGCATCCTGGAGAATGACACCTGGTATGAGGACTGGTTTGACGACTGGGGCTATCTGGATGATTTCTGGGAGGATTACACAGAGGGTGAGAGCTCTGCTATCTCCTTTGACGTGGAGCCCTATCTGAACGATGAGGGAACCTACACCTTTGTCCTTTCCGATGAAGGATACTGTAATACTTCCTACGTGGAGGCAGTGGTTTACAAACTGTCCGAGGATGAAGAAGATCTGATCTGCTACGGTTATACCACCGATGTGCTGGTGGACTGGGAAACCGGTACCGTGGAAGACAATTTTGACGGTTACTGGTTCTCCCTTTCCGACGGCCAGTGCCTGAACGCTTACTATGTGGAAAGCACGGATGACTATGATATTTTCACTGCGCCTGTGCTGCTGAATGACGAAGAGACCAACCTGCGATTTGTCTGGTATTACGATTCCGGCAAGGTGGAGATCACCGGCGCCTGGGACGGTATGTCCGATTTCGGTGCAGCGGCCCGTGATACGAAGCTGCAGGCGGGAGATGTGATCGTTCCCCTGTATGACGGCTATGCCATCGATTCGGATGCGGAGTATTACTACTACGGAGAAGAGTATGTCTACACCGGTGAGGACGACATGAACTTTACTTTCCTGCCGGACGGTGAGTACTACTACTCCTTCTGCATCAACGACATCTACGGCGATTACCTGTTCACCGACAGCGTGACATTCTACGTGGACGGCTATGACATCTATTTTGACAAATAAGGTATTGCGCGAAGGCCGGCCTTCTGATAGTCTGTGAATTATCCCGTTTGAAAGACGGGGGTACTTATCTGAAATGAGGAAGAACACATGAAGAGAAAAATGGTCGCAATGATTTTGTCCGTGGCACTGCTGATGACTGCCTGCGGAAATACCGCCGGTTCCGGCACGCAGAACACGGATGCGACGGCTACGGAGACCGTGGCTCCTGCGGATGATACGCAGCAGTCCGATACCGGAAGTGATGCGGATACCACCGCAGATGCTTCCGCTGACACCGCTGCCGATACTGCCGCTGACGCAACCGATGCTGCTGCAGAGACCGGCATCGAGATCCCCGATGTCAGCATCAAGGTGGCAAACTCCCATCCCGATTCCGATACCATCGCCTTTGAGCAGGAGATGAAGATCATCTGGAACATGGGCAATACCCTGGATGCGTTCAGCGACCAGAAAATGTCCAACCACCTGGACACCGAGACCTACTGGCAACATGTGAAGGTGACGGAGGAGACCATCAAAAATATCCATGCGGGCGGTTTTGAGACCATTCGCATTCCCATCAGCTGGCACAACCATCTGGATGAGGACTACACCATCAAGACGGACTGGATGGACCGCGTGCAGGAGATCGTTGACTATGCCATCAATGACGGTATGCATGTCATCATCAATATCCATCACGACAACGAGGAGCAGCTGGGCTGCTTTTATCCCGATTCCGCCCATTACGACCGGTCCGAGCATTTCATCACCCGGATCTGGGAGCAGGTGGCGGAGCGCTTTGCAGACTACGACGAAAAGCTGATCTTTGAGTCCATGAATGAGCCCAGACTCACCGGTACCAACTACGAGTGGTGGCTGGATCCCACCTCCGATCAGTGCCTGGATGCGGTGGATTGCATCAACCGTCTGAACCAGACCTTTGTGAACGTGGTCCGCGCTTCCGGCGGCAACAATGCCACCAGATATCTCCTTTGCCCCGGGTATTGCGCATCCCCTGACGGTGCCATGAATGAGCATTTCAAGCTTCCCGAGGATCCCGCAAATCATGTGATGGTAGAGGTGCACGCATATACGCCCTATGCCTTCGCTCTGGAGGATGGTTCCGACAATACCTTTGACAGCAGCAATCCTTATGACACCGCAGAGATCAGTGATCTTATGACCCACCTCTACTCGGCTTTCATTAAGCAGGGCATTGCCGTGGTGGTGGATGAGTTCGGCGCCCGGGACAAAAACAACCTGCAGGATCGCGTTGACTACGCTACTTACTACATCGCAGCGGGCAGAGCACGCTGCATCACCTGCGGCTGGTGGGACAACGGAAACTTCTCCGGCAGCGGAGAGATCTTCCCCATCTACAACCGTGCACAGGAGACCTGGGAGTATCCCGAGATCCTCGAAGGACTCATGAAGTACGCCGAGTAAAATATGATATATGAAAATGCCACCCGATTGGGTGGCATTTTTTCGTGTGCATTTTTGGGTTGGAATCCTTGGTCAGGCCGGCGGGCAGATTTATCCCAAAGGCGAAAATTTGAGTCGTCACTTAATAAGCGGTGCGAAATGCGTAGCCGCAGCAGAGCGACTGTCTGAGCGAAGCGAGTTCAGCTCTGCAAGGCTTGGGTTGGCATGAGCAGCAGCGAATTTAGTGACGAGCTCATTCGCCGTGGGAAAATCTGAGCCGCCGGCCTAACATAGTCTTACGTTTGCCTTGGTGCATTTGTTCGTCTCATTCGCAGTTCACTTGGCGAGCATCCATTACGTTCTTTCATAATGCGATTGAAGGTGGAGACGCTGGTAAATCCGGTCTGGAAGGCAATGTCCGTCACCGGCAGATCCGTCATGCTCAGGAGCTTTTCCGCCGCATACACCCGCTTGTCCTGCAGATATTCGTACACCGTGCGTCCCGTGTATTCCTTGAAGAGACGCGTGAAGTAGAACTTCGAGAACCCGCTGTACTGTGCGATGAAATCCAGCGTTAAATGCTCCGTAAAATGAATGTCGATGTAGTCCAGCGTCTGCTGCAGCTTCGTGATGTACTCCCGCCTTTTTTCCTCCTTGCTGTCGGCAAACAGATCTGTCCGTCCCAGCTCGTAACGGGCCAGCAGCATGAAGGCCCGGAAGAGGTCCCCGTAGATGGCGTAGTCACAGAATTCCCGCTCCGCCAGATACTCTTCACGGATCCGCGCCATAAGCTGCACAAACTCGTGATAGATGGAAGCGTGACTCTCGGGAGTGACACAGATGCTTCTGGCCATGAGAGAGTTGACGCTGGAGTAGCCCCGCAGCATGGAGAAGATCGAAGGATCTACCATATAGATGAAACGCTGTCCCGACTCCGGCGCGTCGATGCTGTGGGTGGTCTGGGAGGGAATCACCAGAATGTCCCCCGGCTGCAGATGATAGGTATTGCCCAGAACGGTCACAACGTATTCTCCCTCCACCGGCATGATCAGCTCCATGGCGTCGTGCCTGTGGGGCAGGAAGCCGATGGTCTCCCGGTTCAGAAAGACACGAAGAGGCTGGTCCGAAGGAACAATCTGGATCTCCTCATCATCCAGGAGCACCCGGCCGGACCAGTCCTGGTTTCGCATGTAATATTTGGTTGCATTGACCTGTTTGTCTGCCATAACTGTCCTCCGAGGCGTATTTTGGCGATTTGCGGTCATCTGTCGGATCGTCCCGAAGGGCGTCTGACATGAAAATGGTTATATGACTTCTCAAATAATGCAAATATCATATCACATTTTTTCAATTATGAAACAATTAGAGAAAAATTAATCTGTTAACTGATTAATTAAACAATTTCAAATATAGCGAAAGTATCATGTTTCCGAGCATTTTTTCGAAACCGAAATGGTTTTCTTGTGCAGGGTGCACAAAAATCAACTTGTATATTTGGATATTGGAAAGCAATATATAAAGAGCAATTAGCAATTTTTGAGAAGTCATATCCGACTTCGAAATTTATAATCATTTTATGAGTTTATGGTGTGAGGTTATGCGTAGAAATCAAAAAGGGTTCCGCCTGGCGGCTTTGGGACTCGCCGCAGTACTGCTTGCAGGGTGCGGGTCGAGCGGACAGCCTTCCGGGGGAGCGGGTGAAACCGCTTCGCAGACCGCGGAGGAGACTCCGGCGGTGACGGATCAGAGCGCTGCAGGAGAGCAGACGGATCCGGTGGCCGAGACTGGCGAAGAGACCGGCGAGGCTGATGCGGAGAGCGATGTGATCCCTGCCCTGCGAGATACCGTGGGTGAGGCCATGGGATGCAGGATCGGCTGCGCAGTGACCGGTAATGAATTAAAAGACGACGGTGTCTGGGAGATTTTGACCACCCATTTCAATGCAGTCACCTTCGGTAATGAATTAAAGCCCGACGCGCTGGTGGGTTACAGCGTCGGCACTTGTCCCGGGACCACCGTGACGGAGTTGAACGGAGAAGAGATCACTGTTCCCGTTCTCACCTATTCCACGGTTGAAGGGATGCTGGACCGCATCCTGGAGTGGAATCAGGCGAACCCCGATCGCGAGATCAAGGTTCGGGGACACGTTCTTGTCTGGCATTCCCAGACCCCCGAGTGGTTTTTCCATGAGGACTACGATAAGAAGAAGCCTTACGTGGACGCCACGGAGATGGATAAGCGACTGGAGTGGTACATCCGCGAAGTCCTGACCCATTTCACCGGCGAGGACAGCAAGTATAAGGATCTGTTCTACGGCTGGGATGTGGTGAACGAAGCGGTTTCCGATTCCGGCGGCTTCCGCACCGATGCGGAGAACGCGGGCGAATCTCTGGATGAGGATCGCCACGGCAGCAACTCCAGCTGGTGGCACATCTACCAGAGCGAGCAGTACATCATCAACGCATTCAAGTATGCGAATAAGTACGCTCCCGAATCTTTGGAGCTTTACTACAATGACTATAACGAGTGCGTGACGCAAAAGCGCAGCACCATCACAAAGCTTCTGACCGAGATCAAGGAGCAGGAGGGGGCCCCCGGTGAAGGCACCCGCATTTCCGCCATGGGTATGCAGGGGCACTACGGAATGGATTCCCCTACCATGGATTCGGTCAACGCATCTGCCAAGGCCTACGGCCGGGTGGTTGGCAATGTCCAGATCACCGAGTGGGATGTGTCCGCAAGTTCCGATTATGACGGAAGCGCCGATTCCCTTCAGGCAGAGTACGAAAAACAGGCGCAGAAGTACAACCTTTGGTATTTTGCCCTGCATTCCGCAATGGAATCCGGGGATGTGAACGTAACGGGACTGACCTTCTGGGGCACCATCGATCCTTACTCCTGGCTCCAGAGCCGCTCCAATATCGGCGGCGGTAACAAGACGGGTCTTCCCCAGTGTCCTCTTTTGTTCGACGGAGATTATCAGCCGAAACCGGCTTTTTGGGTATTTACTAAGACAGAGTGGAGGTAGGTATGAAACAGACTGCCAGAAAGATTCTTATTACAGTAGCGGTGCTGGCCGTTTTCGTACTGTTTTGCGTTCTGCTTTCCATGAGGGGAACAGAGAATTTTGAGAATAAATATGCCGGCGAGGATCTCAGCAGAGAAGTGGCCGGCATGGAGAGAACCGGTACCTACACCGGCTACCTGAACGAACATGCGGATGCAGCAAAGCCCGCTGCCGACATCGAAGTAGACCTTTTCTCCTACGAGGCATCCGGCGAGGGTGAGGTGTATGAGACCTCCGATTACGAAGGAGTCGACAAGGCACTTTACACCGGCATCGGTTCTGAGGTGACCTGGAAGGTCAATATTCCCGAGACCGGTTTCTACAATATCTACATGGATTATCTGATCCCTGAGTCCAGAGGCGTGGCTTCCGAGCGCGGTGTTAAGATCAACGGCGAGTATCCTTTCGACGATGCACAGAACATCGCCTTCACTCGTATCTGGACCGATAAAACCGCAAAGCGTATCGACAACCAGGGCAACGAGATCCGTCCCAGCCAGGTCGAGGTCTTCGACTGGCAGAGTGCTTACTTCAAGGACGATATGGGTTATATCGTCGATCCTTTTCTTTTCTATTTCGAGAAGGGCGTGAATGAGATCACCCTGGATGCAGAGAATGAGCCTATGGTTCTTTCCTCCCTGCAGGTCCTCGGTGTCAGAGAAACGCCCACCTATGCGGAGTACATCGCCTCTCAGACCGCTTCCGACAGCGCAGCTGCAAGCAGCTTCTCCGAGATCATCCAGGGCGAGGAATCCGTATACCGTTCCGAGTCTTCCCTTTATGCAAAATATGACAGATCCTCTCCCTCCACGGTTCCCAATTCCGTGACCACCACGATCCTGAACTATGTGGGAGGAGATACCTGGAGAAGTTCCGGTCAGTGGATCGAGTGGGCTTTCAATGTGCCCGAGAGCGGCTACTATCACTTTATGGTAAAAGGCCGTCAGAACTACTCCAGAGGTCTGGTGTCCAACAGAAGCGTCCTCATCGATGGCGAGATTCCTTTCAAGGAGCTGCAGGAGGTTTCCTTCTCTTACGAGAATGACTGGAACTGCCTGGTGCTGGGTGACGAGGAAGGCAATCCTTACTCCATCTATCTGGAGGCAGGTGACCACACCATTCGCCTGGAGGCTACGCTGGGCGGCATGGGTCAGATCCTGGAAGAGCTGGAGGATTCCACCTACCGTCTGAATCAGATCTATCGTCGCATTCTGGTCTACACCGGTGCAAACCCCGACCACTATCGTGACTACCATATTGACACTTCCTATCCCGAGATCATGGATGCCATGAAGCTGGAGGCAAAGCGCCTCTACAAGATCGTGGATGACATGGAGCGGTACAGCGGACAGAAGACCGATCAGATCGCTACCGCACAGACCGTGGCACAGCAGCTGGAGCGTTTCATTGCAAAGCCCCAGAAGATCACCACCGAGTTTACCACCTTTAAGGACAACATCACCGCCCTCGGTACCGCTTCCCTGACCATGAGCGAGACCAAGCTGGATATCGATTATCTCCAGGTATACGGTGATTCCGTACAGCCCAACAATGACAAGGCCAGCGGACTTGCAAAGTTCTGGCACGAGATCAAGAGCTTCGCCGCTTCCTTCTATGTAGATTACAACGCTGTCGGGGATGTGTACGATGAAGACAGCGACGTGGATATCGTTAAGGTTTGGGTCCTGACCGGACGTGATCAGGGTACTATCCTGAAGGCAATGGTGGATGACTCCTTCATTCCCAACACCAATATCCCCGTCAACGTCGAGATCGTCGATCCCGGTGCAGTCATGAACGCCGTTATGGCAGGAAGAGGCCCCAACGTCATCCTTTCCATCGGCGCTGACCAGCCTGTGAACTATGCACTGCGTAATGCAGTAGAAGACCTGACCCAGTTCCCGGATTACGAGGAGGTTCTTTCTCACTACTCCAAGAGCTCTTATGAGCAGTACTCCCTGGACGGTCACATTTACGCCATCCCCGAGACCCAGACCTTCAACGTGATGTTCTATCGTAAGGACGTCCTGGAGGAGCTGGAACTGGAAGTGCCTCAGACCTGGCAGGAACTGATCGAGATGCTGCCCACCATTCAGGGTAACAACCTCTCCATCGGTATTCCTACCGCAGCCGGCAGCAGCGGTGCATCCGCAGCTTCCACCTCCGTCATGTCCAACGTGCCCGACCTGTCCATGTACTTCTCCCTGCTGTTCCAGTACGGCGGAGACATGTACAACGCAGAGGGTACCAAGACCACGGTTGATACTGAGGCAGGTATCCGGGCATTTGATGACTATGTCCGTTACTTTAACGACTACGGTATTCCTACCGTTTACGACTTTGTAAGCCGTTTCCGTTCCGGTGAGATGCCCATCGGTATTGCAGCATACTCCATCTACAATACACTGATGGTCTCTGCACCCGAGATCCGCGGTCTGTGGGACTTCACCCTGATCCCCGGCACCGAGTATACCGATGAGAACGGTAACACCTACATTGACCGCTCCGACTTCATCACCGGTTCCGCTACGATGATGATCTCTACCGAAGACGAAGATCTTCGCAATGCTTCCTGGGAGTTCATGAAGTGGTGGGCACAGCCCGATACCCAGGTGCGTTTCGGCCGTGAAATCGAGGCATTGCTGGGATCCTCCGCAAGATATGCCACCGCAAACAGAGACGCGTTCTCGAACCTGTCCTGGAGTATGGATGACATCGCTGTTCTGAATGAGCAGTGGGATCAGACCGTAGGCATCCGTGAGGTGCCCGGCGGATACTTCACCGGCCGTCACATCTCCAACGCGATCCGTAAGGTCATCAACGACAAGGATGACTCCCGTGAGACCATCATCGACTACTCCATTAAGATCGATGAGGAGATCACCAAGAAGCGTAAAGAGTTCGGTATGCCCGTTTACGGAGAATAAGATCCGTCGAACTTAGATCTGCAAATGCCCAAAGGAGACAAGGGAATGAAAGAGTACCTGCAAAAGTATGTGGCCCTGCGAAAGCACAATGCACAGGTTGCCTGGAAAAAGGCGAAGATCGCCAAGAACTGTTATCTCTTCCTGGCGCCCTATGCGATCCTCTTCACGATGTTTTTCGTATTTCCGGTGGTAGCTTCGATCTATTACAGCTTCACCTACTACAACATCCTGGAGCCCCCCCGTTTCATCGGACTGTCCAATTACATCAGTCTGATCCTGGAAGATGACATTTTCCTGACCGGTGTGAAAAACACCTTCATGATCGCAGTCATCACGGGACCTTTGGGATATATCATGTCCTTCCTGTTCGCCTGGCTGATCAACGAGCTGCCCCGCTGGATCCGAAGCGTAGCCGTCATCGTGTTCTACGCTCCTTCCATCGCCGGTAACTGCTACGTGATCTTCTCCGTGTTCTTCCGCGGCGACGCTTACGGACACATGAATGCCCTACTCATTAACTGGGGTATCATCGATGCGCCGATCCTCTGGCTCATCAATCCTCAGTGGATGCTTCCCATCTGTATGGTAGTCATTCTGTGGATGAGCCTCGGTACCGGATTCCTTTCCTTCGTGGCAGGTCTCCAGGGTGTCGACAAGTCCCAGTTTGAAGCAGGTTACATGGACGGTATCAAGAACCGCTGGCAGGAACTCTGGTACATCACCCTGCCCAACATGAAGCCCATGCTGATGTTCGGCGCGGTCATGTCCATTACCCAGGCCTTTGGTGTCTGTGATGTCACCATGGCCCTCTGCGGATATCCCAGTACGGATTACGCAGCAAGAACCATCGTAACCCACCTGTTTGACTACGGTTACTCCCGTTTCGAGATGGGTTATGCCTGCGCGATTGCGACCATCCTGTTCCTGATGATGATCCTGTGCAACAAGGCAATTCAGAGTCTGTTAAGGAGAGTGGGTACCTGATATGAGTAAGAAAAACAAGCAAGTAGAAGAAAAGCCATATCGCAAGCCCCTGATCAAGAGGAGAAAACCGAACCGCTCCGTTGCGGGCGACGTTGCTCTGTTCCTCTTCCTCCTGATTGTTGCCTTCATTATGGCTTTCCCCATTATTTTTGCGGTCAGTAACGCATTGAAGCCTCTGGACGAGCTGTTCCGTTTCCCGCCCAGGATCTTCGCACAGCATCCGACCACCGATAACTTCTCGGATCTGTTCGTCACCATGGGTAAGTCCTGGGTGACCTTCTCCAGATACCTGTTTAATACCGTGTTCATCACGGCAGTCGGAACCGCAGGCCACCTGCTGGTAGCTTCCATGGGTGCCTTCGTGCTGGCAAAATATGAGTTCCCCGGTGGACCGACCTTCTTCAAAATCATCACCGTGGCAATGATGTTTACCGGTTATGTTACCGCCATCCCCAACTACCTGATCCTGAACAAGCTGGGATGGATCGATACCTACTGGTCCATCGTTATTCCCGCTTTTGCGTCCCCCATGGGACTCTTCCTGATGAAGCAGTTCATGGAAGGACTTCCCACCTCCCTCATTGAAGCAGCCAAGATCGACGGCGCCAACGAGTGGAGAGTGTTCAGCGGTATCGTGATGCCCAACGTGAAACCCGCATGGATGACACTGATCATCTTCTCCGTGCAGGGTCTGTGGAACAACAAGGCAGCCACCTACATCTATTCCGAGGAAAAGAAGACGCTGGTCTATGCTTTGCAGCAGATTCAGGGTGGCGGTATCGCCAGAACCGGTCAGGCTGCAGCCGTCCTGGTTGTGGTCATGGTCGTCCCGATCTTCATCTTCATCTTCTCCGAGAGCCAGATTCTCGAGACAATGGCAAGCTCCGGTCTGAAGGATTGATAGAATCGTGAGATTGAGAAAGAGGTACTTTATGAGGAATAAACTTGTGAGAACAGGCGCCGCTCTTGCGGCGGTTGCAGTGATGGTCCTGGGGATTCCCATGACCGGACAGGCTGCAGCTCATGAGCACGGCTATACATACAATTACGATTACTGGGGAGATGTGCAGGACTCCGCTGATCTGTACACGGTATGCAAGGTGTATACCGGTGTCGATCTGGGACTGGAGACGAACCTGAAGAATCCTCAGGCACTCTATACCAAGGGTGATTACCTCTACCTGGTGGACACCGGTAACAACCGCATCATCGAGATGCTGCGGGAAGATACCGAGACCTTGACCGTCACCAGGATCATCGATTCCTTCAAGGGAGGAGAGGGCCCCAATACCTTTAACACTCCCATGGATGTGGCCATTGATGATGAGGGTTATATGTTCATCGCAGATCAGAACAATTCCCGTATCCTGAAGCTGGATCCGGATCTGAATTATGTGATGGAATTTGTGAAGCCCGATGACAGCACCCTGGATGCAGATCTTGTGTTCTATCCCACCAAGGTCGTTATCGATACCGCGGATCGTGTGTACTGCATCGCATCCGGTATCAACAAGGGTCTGCTGAAGTACGAGCCCGACGGTGTGTTCTCCGGATTCGTGGGAGCAACCCCCGTTACCTACGAGTGGACGGATTACATCTGGAAGCGCCTGGCATCCCAGGAGCAGCTGGCTCAGATGGAGAACTTCGTTCCTACCGAGTACTCCAACATCTACATTGACTACGAAGGTTTTATCTACACCACCAATTCCTCCGTTACCCAGGAAGATTTAAGATCCGGGCAGGCGGATGCGGTCCGTAAGCTGAACCTGATGGGAAATGACATTCTGGTCAGAAACGGTGAAGAGGAGCCTTACGGTGACCTTTACATGGGTACCGCAGCGGGACATACCGGTCCTTCCCTCTTCAAGGATGTTACGGTCTTTGACAATGATATTTATGTCTGTCTGGACAATAACCGCGGACGTTGCTTTGCTTACAACGATCAGGGTCTTCTGGTCTTTGCCTTCGGCGGCAACGGTAACATGGACGGTTATTTCCGGAGCCCCATCTCCATCGAGCACATGGGTCATGACCTCTTTGTGCTGGACAATCTGGACAATTCCATTACCGTATTTACCACTACCGAGTTCGGTGATCTGGTCTTCCAGGCCATCGAGGAGTTTGACCAGGGTAATTACACTCTCTCCGGCGAATCCTGGGAGAAGGTAATGGCACTGAACGGAAACTACGATCTGGCCTACATCGGTATCGGCCGTTCCCTGCTTCGTCAGGAGCGCTACCATGAGGCAATGGACTATTTCGAGGTCAAGTATGACGATGAGAACTGGTCCAAGGCTTATAAGCAGTACCGTAAGGAATGGGTTGAGGAGCATATCACGGCGATCGTGATCGTCCTGGTGGCGGTCTTCCTGGTCCCCATGATCGTTGGCAGAGTAAGATCCATTAAGCGTGAGATCGATAAAGCGGATATTTTCCGGCAGTAAGATACAGGAGATGAATTTATGATTGCAGCAAAACAGCAGGAGATGACTCCTCGCAGAGCGAAGTGGGAAAAATACAAGGATTCCCTGAAGTTTTCTCTCTATTGTATGTCCCATCCTCTGGACGGATTCTGGGATCTGACCCATGAAAAACGGGGTACCTATGCAGCGGCCAATACCATCCTGGCGCTGACATTGATCATACGTATCATGAAGCTGCGTTATACCAGTTTCATCTTTCTGACGGTCTACTGGGAAGAGCTGAACATCTTCCTGTATCTGGCCAGCGTGCTGTTTCCTCTCGCCCTCTGGGTTGTGGGAAACTGGGCACTCACCACACTGTTTGACGGTAAGGGCCGTCTGGGACAGGTCTACATGGCTACCTGCTATGCCCTAGCTCCCTACCCCCTGGTGCAGTTCCCTCTGATGATCTTCAGTAATTTCGTCACGGTGGATGAGGCGGAGTTCTACACGGTTATCAGTGCGTTGTCGCTGGTGTATGCGGCGATCCTGGTGGTGACGGCCATGGGCCAGATCCACGAGTTCTCCGGCGGCAAGAATATTTTGTTTACCGTTGCCAGCCTCTTCGCAATGCTGGTCATGGTGTTCATCCTGATGATCTTCTTCAGTATGATTTCCCAGGGTGTTGCGTATTTCATTTCCCTCGGAAAAGAGCTGATGTTCCGGTTGTGACGCCGGGCCCATAACTATACCGGATTAATAAAAAATGGGAGAGACCATGAGTACAGATACCAAGGCAAAGAAAGTGAAAAAGCAGCTCACGGAAGACCAGGTTGAGCGCAGAAATAAATTGATCGAGGGATTGAAGGGTCTGATCTTCCCTCTGATATTGCTGGCGATCATCGGTGGATTCATCTTCTTCATCGTCACCTATCAGAACAAGGAAGTGGAAGAGGAGATCATCGAACCCCAGGCTTTTACCGGGGAGCAGGAAGAATATGTCCTGGAAAACGATGATCTGATCCTGACCATGGATGCGGCTACCACCCAGTTTACCCTGAAGGTGAAGTCCAGCGGCAAGGTGTGGAGTTCCAATCCCGAAGGTGCGGAGGGAGATTCCGCAGCCCTTCCCGAGGAGCGCAAAAAGCTGCAGTCCACGCTGCTGATGAGCTACGCACTGGTGAACGGTCTGGAGACCCCTTACAATACCCAGGGCTTCAGTATCGAAAACGGTGTCTACGACATCGAGCAGGGCGATGATTACATCAAGGTCCTTTACAGCATCGGTGATGTGGAGCGAGAGTATGTCATTCCTCCTGTTCTGTCCGAGGCGGATTTCCAGAAGTGGACCGATGCCATGTCCAAAGAGGGTAAGAACCTGACCCAGGACTACTATAAGGAATATGACATCAACAACCTGAAGAAGAGCGATCTGAAGAAGAACCCCGAGCTGGCTGATGACCTGCGTGCCAACTATCCGATGATCGATCAGACGATCATTTATGTTCTCCGTGACTCCACCAAGGAGAATGTGAAGAAGACTCTGCAGAAGTTCTTCGCAGAGGCCGGATATACCTACGAAGACCTGCTGGCTGACAAGGAGAATGATCTCTCCGAGAGCACTTCCGACAAGCCTGTGTTCAACATCAACATGATCTATCGCCTGGATGGCAATGATCTGGTGGTGGAGCTTCCCATGGACGAGATGGAGTACAAGTCCGATTACCATCTCTACACCGTTACTCCTCTTCCTTACTTCGGAGCAGGCGGAAAGGAAGACTCCGGCTATATGCTGGTTCCCGAAGGCGGCGGAGCACTGATCAACTTTAACAACGGCAAGATTTCTCAGAACTCCTACTACGCAAATATCTATGGTTGGGATATGGCTCTTTCCCGTAAGGAGCTGGTCCACAATACCAGAGCTTACTATAATGTGTTCGGCATCTCCGATGGCAGCGATTCCTTCGTCTGTATCCTGGAGGACGGCAGGAGCTACGCTTCCGTGCAGGCCGACATCGCAGGTAAGAACCACAGCTTCAACTTCGTCAATGCGGTTTACAGCATGTGTACGAGAGAGCAGTATGACGTCGGTGACATTTCCATTTCCGACGTGTACGAGTACCTGTGGCAGCTCCCTGAGGGCTCCCTGGTGCAGCGGTATCGCTTCATTGATTCCGGTGAGTACTCCGACATGGCAGTGGCATACCGGGATTATCTGAAGGACAATTACGGCTCCATGGTGGAGAACACCGATACGTCGGCACCTGTTGCCATCGAGCTCGTAGGCGCCATCGACAAGGTGAAGCAGATCGTGGGCGTGCCCGTATCCCGCCCTCTGAAACTCACCACCTTCGATGAGGCAGGAGAGATCCTGACAGACCTGTCGAACAACGGGTTTACCAATATCGACGCAAAACTCACCGGCTGGTGCAACGGCGGTGTGAACCAGAAGCTCCTGAAGCGAATCAATGTGATCTCCGATCTGGGCGGCAAGGGTGATCTGAAGAGCCTGGCAGCCACCGCAGACAGTCTGGGCATTCCTCTGTACCTGAACGGTGTTACTCAGTACGCTTACGACAGCCACCTGGTGAACGGCTTCAACTCCTTCCGGGATGCAGCCAAGTTCATCTCCAAGGAGAGAGCAGAGCTCTTCCAGTACAGCCACATCACCTACCAGGCGAGAGAAGGGGCCGAGAGCTTCTACCTGATGCACGCGCCTCTGATCAATCAGATGGCCGAGAATCTGGTAAGCTTCACCGATAAGGTCGGAACCGGCGTCTGCTTCGAGGACAACGGAAAGGACCTTTCCTCCGACTACTACCGCAAGAATTACGTCAGCCGTCAGGCTGAGCTGGAGATCCAGCAGGAGCAGTTCAAGACCTGGGACAGCCAGGGCAAGGACATCATGATCAACATGGGTAACGAGTATGCGGCTGTGTACTCCGACATGGTGACCGAGATGGATCTGCGCGGCAGTGAGTACACCATCCTGGATGAGTATGTTCCTTTCTACCAGATGGCACTGCACGGCTATGTGAACTATACCGGTCCCGCCATCAATATGTGCGGTGATCCCGAGACCATGATGCTCTATAGCGCCGAGTACGGTGCGGGCCTGCTCTTCACCTTCATGAAGGAGACCGCATTCGCGACGCAGAAGACCCTCTATCCCGAGTACTACGGAGCAAACTACGACTCCTGGCGTGATGACGCCATCGCGCTTTACAGCCGTTACAATGCGGAGCTTGGTCATACCTTTAACCAGGAAATGACCGGACATGACAACCTGTCCGAAACCGTATCCATGACCGTATACGAGGACGGAACCAAGGTGTATGTCAACTACGGCTACAATGATTTTGATGCGGACGGTGTCACCGTTCCCGCAAGAGATTACCTGGTGGTAAGATAAAGACTTACGCAAAAGACCGATCCGTCAAGGCGGAGTCGGAGATGAGGAAATGGGTTACAGTATGAAGAGTCAAACGAAACGGAAAAAATACGTGGGACTGCAGAGGAGAAAGGCAAAGTCGGGATATCTCTTTATCCTGCCCTTCATCATAGGCTTCCTGGCATTTATGGTGAAACCCTTCTTCCAGTCGCTCTATATGAGCTTCTGTAATGTGGAGGTGGGATCCGGCAGCTTTGTCCTGTCATTTAACAAGCTCACCAATTACTATTTCGCCTTCCGCGTGGATCCGGAGTATAACAGACTGCTGGTGGAAGAGATCACGAGAATGATCATCTACTCCCTGGCCATCATCGTGTTCAGTTTCTTCGTGGCACTGATCCTGAACCAAAAGTTCCACGCCAGAGCCCTGGTGAGAGCCATCTTCTTCCTGCCTGTTATCCTTTCCTCCGGTGTTATCATCGGCCTGGAGTCGGATAATCAGCTGATGGCCAACATGGCGAATCTGATGGAGGAAGCCGCTTCCGGCGTCAGCGTCACGGATGCGCTGGAGAATATCCTCCGAACCGCAGGCGTTGCAACGAGAGCCTTCGAAGAGGTCTTCGAGATCATCGATAACATCTACGATGTGGCCATCGCCTCCGGTATTCAGATCATCATCTTCCTGTCCGGTCTGCAGACCATCCCCTCGAGTATGTACGAGGCGGCGGACATTGAGGGCTGTACCGCATGGGAGAGCCTGTGGAAGATCACCTTCCCTATGATCAGCAACCTGTTCCTGGTGAACTGGTTCTACACCGTTATCGATTTCAGTATGCGTACTGACAACGAGGTCATCAAAAAGATTCAGGAAGTCATGATCATCAACCTGAATTACGGCCCCGCATCCGCAATGGCGTGGATCTACTTTTTGATCATTCTGGCATTTGTGGGAATCACATCGCTGATCATTTCAAGAGGAGTGTATTACTATGACTAAGACGAAAACGGCCAAGCCCGGACAACTTACTTTCTGGGAGAGAAATAAGCGGTCCGGCGGCTACCTGTTGCAAAAGAAGATCATGGAAGTGGGAGTGGCACTGGCTCGTTTTATCCTGCTCTTCGGAATGTGCTTTCTGATCCTGCAGCCGATTCTGAACAAGATCTCCGTCAGCTTCATGAAGGAGGCAGATCTGTACAATCCCGTGGTCATCTCCATTCCTTCGGAGTTCACCACCGAGAACTATCAGCTGGCAGGGCAGCTCATGTATTACAAGGACGGTCTGAAAAATACCTTCCTGATCTCCCTGACCATCGCTATCCTGCAGGTATGTATGTGTACCATTGTAGGATATGGATTTGCAAGGTTTGAGTTTCCTTTCAAGAAGTTCTGGTTTGCCTGCGTTATGGCAACGATCCTGGTGCCTCCGCAGACCATCGCGACCTCTTTGTACCTGCATTTCCGTTTCTTTGACATTTTAGGATTGATAAAACTCATCACAGGCGATACAATAAACCTTAGGAATTCTGTGCTGCCCTACTATTTGATGAGTGCGGGCTGTACCGGACTGAAGAACGGACTGTATGTTTTCCTGATCCGTCAGTTCTTCCGTAACCTCCCCGGTGACCTGGAGGAGGCTGCATATGTGGACGGTTGCGGCACCTTTAAGACCTTCATCCGCATCATGCTTCCCGAGGCGAAGCCCATCCTGACCTCCTGCTTCCTGTTCTCCTTTGTGTGGCAGTGGACGGACAGCTTCTACTCCAAGATGTTCCTGGGTGGTAAGAGACTCCTGAGCACCTCCCTGGCCAGCCTGGTGGATACCCTGGCAGCCTTCCTGATCCGTCTGCGTGGCGGCGGTGGCGGTGGTGTCTCTGTCGGATATTCCAACATGCTCCTTTCCACCGGAACCCTGATGATGATCACTCCGCTCCTGATCCTGTATCTGTTCGCTCAGAGAGCATTCGTGGAGAGCATCAGCTCGACGGGTATTAAAATGTAGGTAGATCTCGCGAGGCGGGTTGGTCGTCTGCCGAGCGGTCTATATAATGTTCATCGGCGCAAGCCGGAAGATTAAAAGGAGGAATTATAGTATGAAAAGGCAAATCGCAACGAAAGTCACTGCTGCTATCACCCTTGCAGCAATGGCAATGAGCGCTGTCGGATGCGGAAGCACTGCAGAGACTCCTGCACCTGCTACTGACAGCACTGCTACTGACGCAGCAGCGACCACTGATACGTCTGCAGCAACCGACACCGCAGCTACTGACACTGCAGCAACTGATACTGCAGCTGACACTGCTGAGGACGAGGGCCCTTACACCATCATTAAGGATGCTGACGGCAACCCCATCGACCTGGGTGGCATGGAGATCATCATCCGTGACTGGTGGTCCGATCCTGAAGGTATCGCTCCCGAGCCTACCAACGATTACGAGGAGGCTGTTGCCGACTATCGTGATTGGATTCAGGAGACCTACAACTTCACCATCAAGCAGCAGGGTATTTCCGACTGGGGTTCCACTCCTGAGGATTTCGCAAACTACGTAACCGGCGGCGACCAGGGCGAGAACTACATCTGGGTTCTTCGTTCCGACGCTATCGGCTCCGCTCTTGGCAGCGGCCTGCTGTATGACCTGTCCACTCTGGACTGCCTGGACTTCTCTCTTCCGAAGTTCCAGAACAACAAGGTTGCTGAGAACTACACTGTAGGCGGCGGCACCTATGCCATGTACGCTGGCTTTTCCGAGCCTCGTACCGGCGTTTACTTCAACAAGAGAGTCCTGACCGAGGCTGGTATCGATCCTGAGTCCATCTACGACATGCAGGCAGACGGCACCTGGACCTGGCAGGCATTCGATGATCTGATGGCTCAGGTTCAGAGAGATACTGATAACGACGGTCAGATCGACGTTTGGGGCCTGACCCTGAACGAGGGTTCCATGACCAGCACTGCAGTTGCTTCCAACGGCGGCGCTTACATCGGAACCGATGCTAACGGCTTCACCTATGAGCTCGAGAATCAGAAGACTCTGGATGCTCTTGATTGGACCGTTGACATGTTCACCAAGTACGATCAGCATGATCCTGAGGGTGCTAACTGGGATTACTACAAGGAGGAGTTCCAGTCCGGTACCGTAGCATTCATGGTTGAGGATGCTTACGAAGGATATGAGAACGGTATCGTTGACCAGATGGATGATGAGTGCGGATACGTTATGTTCCCCGCTCCTTCCGAGGGCGTTGCATATGTTAACGTTTGGTCCAACAACCCGATCTGTATCCCTGCTTGCTACGATGCAGACAAGGCTTGGAAGCTTGCATTCGCTTGGAACCTTTACACTGAGGCTCCCGCTGGCTACGAGGATTACAACGGCCAGTTCGCAACCTTCCGTAAGGGCTGCTTCGATGAGAGAGCAGTTGACGAGACTCTGACCATGATGATGGAGTCCGAGCACGGCGTTATCCAGTACCACGGTCTGGTTCCCAATCTGCAGATTGGTCCCGACTTCGTATGGTCTGTTGGCCCCAATGCTGACATCTCTGCTCTGGTTGAAGCTATCCGCGACACCTGGAAGCAGTACATCGAGGATGCTAACGCAGCATTCAACTAAGACTTACTGACAGGGGAGCGGCGTCATTGGCGCCGCTCCTTTTTTCTTATCTCTATCATGAAATCCCCGGAGGATACTATGGTCAAAGCAAGATTTCACTTACCCGGCATTCGGTTTAATTTCCCACTGAATATGTTCTGGGCCAGTCTCCTGAAGCAATATCCCGAATATTTCCGTGAAGGGGTAGAGATCGCATCCTTTTTCGGAACCTTCCCGCTGTGCCTCTGGAACGGGGGACGCCTGGTCTATCATGACCAGTGTGATGCGGCATTCGTCAAAAACGTCATCAAGAACGTGAACGCGCAGGGGATTCCCATCCGTTATACCTTTACGAACCCTCTTCTGACGGAGGAGGACCTGCTGGATCCTTTCTGCAATTTCTGCATGAAGGAAGCAGATAACGGAATGAACGAGGTCATCGTTGTTTCGCCCATCCTGGAGCAGTATATCCGCGATGTCTATCCTTCCTTTGCCATCAACAGCTCCACCTGCAAGGAGATCAAGGATGTGGATGGCATCAACGCCGAGCTGGCGAAGGATTACAAGACCGTGGTGTTGGATTACAACATGAACGGTCGCTGGGATCTCATTGACGGGATCGAGGACAAGTCCCGTCTGGAGGTGCTGATCAATACCCTCTGCAAGCCGAACTGTGAGAGACGTGGGGGACATTATCGCAACATCGCCGAGAATCAGCGTATTGCTTTGAAAAACAGAGAGCTTCCGCCGGAGAAAAGGATCCCCATCAAGCCCTGGTACTGTGAGTACGGTGACAAAAACTGTGTCTTCACCATTCAGGACTACTCCACGGTGATCCGGCCCGATGAGATCTGGGAAGAATATATTCCCAGAGGGATCAATCAGTTTAAGATTGAGGGACGCACAGCCAATCTGTTTTCCCTCATCGAGACCTATTCCTATTACATGCTAAAGCCCGAGTGCATCGGACCCGCCAGACTCCTGCTCCTGCGGAACCTGGAGGAGAACAAGATCATCACGGTGAACAAACCCCGCCCGTCTAAGTGGCCTTAAGCTCTTTTGGAGGAATTATGGGAGATCGAAAGATTTACTGGCATCTGCCCGGCTTTTGTGTCTTTTTCTATCTGAATCAGATCATCGTGCATCTGATGCAGGAATATCCCGAGAAATTCATGGACGGGTATGCCGTGGGCAGCGTCTACGGCACCTTCCCCGGCGCTATCTGGAACGGCGGAAGGGCAGTCTTTGGACTCACGTCCCGTTCCGATATGGAGAAGATCATCGGAACCTACAACCGGATGGGAGTTCCCGTGCGCTTTACCTGGACAAATTCCCTCATTGAGGAAAAACATCTGCAGGATACCTATTGCAACCTGATCATGGAAGTGGCCAGCTGCGGACCGAATCAGGTCCTGGTGAACCGTCCCGTGCTGGAGGAGTATCTGCGGGCAAATTATCCCGGATTCGAATACATTTCCTCCACCACTAAGCGCATCACCGATATGGATCGCGTCATGGAGGAGTTGCAGCGGGATTATGCCCTGGTGGTGCTGGATTATGACCTGAACCACGATGAGGCCGTTCTGAAGGCCTTAGAGCCCCATGCAGAGCGTATCGAGATCCTGGTGGATGAGATCTGCTTCCCGGGATGTCCCCGCCGTGCGGAGCACTACAGGGCGGAAAGTGAGTGCCAGCTGCGTTACGACAAGGGAACGCCTTTCCCCTGCCCCAACCGCACGAAGGTACCTTCCTTCGAGGAAGCAAAAAAACGCCCGGCGTTCCTGAGTAGAGAGGAACTGCCGGACTATATCGACAGAGGCTTTGTGAACTTTAAGATCGTGGGCCGCGGCCTTCCCATGGAGATGGTACTGGAATCCTATCTGTACTATCTGCCGAAGGAGGAAGAGCGCAGCTGGGTGAAAAACCGCATTGAAGCGGATCTCACCAAGATGGGAGTTCGGCGGTAGGAGTACCTCACGGGGTGGCTCTCGGGTCGATCAGGGATCCTTAGTTATCCTTGGGCAGATCCGTCTGCAGCAATGTTGCCCGCAGGATCACGGGATTGTGATCGGTGGAGACAAAGCCCTGGTCCTGGACGCCGTAGGAATCGGCACGCACATTGCCGGAGAGGATAAATCCGTCGATGCAGTAATACTGGAAGGTATCCGGATCGGAGCCTGCATAGGCGCGGTCCAGGGACCTGCAGCTGGGGGTATCCCCATCCATCAGCATCACGAAATCGGAGAAATCATCCCGGTTGATGATGCCGGGGGTCCACATCCCTTCCTGTACCGGGAATTTGCTGGTATCTACGTTGGAGAAGGTCTGGTTGAAATCGCCGCCTGCGATGACGTAATTGCCCAGCTCCGCCTCCCGCTTGAGGATGGAGAGGAGCATTTTTGTCTGAGCGATCTTGCCTTCACCGTTGTCATAGGCCTCCAGATGGAGGTTGATCATCACCAGTTCTTTGTCCGTGTTTGCCAAAGGAATCCGGGAGATCAGCAGACACCGTTTCAGATTGCCTACCCGCACCGGCCAGGTGTAGGGGCAGGGCAGGGCTTCTCTGGTGGCGGAGGTGATCTCCGCATCCGTAAAGGTCATGATACCACCCTGAACCTTTCCGATGGGGGGAACGGGATAGGGGATGAAATCCACCTTGAAATTGATGGCAAAGGCCTGAGAGGAAGGGGCCAGGAGATTGCTCAGGAAAGCCTGTTCATCGATCCTGTGAGAACGGGTGGAAGCAAGGTCCACCTCCTGCATCATCAGGATCGTGGGACGGAAATTATCTACTGCGTCCGCAATGTTTGTCAGATTTTCACGGACTCTTGCTTCATCCGCAGTATTTACGCTTTTTCCTCCGTCCATGAAAAAGTCGGCGTTGTCTCCCAAAGCGCCGTATCCGATGTTCCAGCTCATGACGCTGATACTGTCGCCGGGTGCGATGACCTGGAAGCTGCTGACGGAGGTGTCGGTAGTAACCTCGACGGGTTCCGTTGCCGCGGGATTGTATTCAGTGACGGTCAGATATCCGAACAGGAGCGCTGCAACCAGAACGATGAGTCCCAGAACAATGCCTGTTCCTTTCAGGATTTTGAGAAAGATTTTCATAGGGGATTCTCCGATAGAAATATTTCGAGCTTTTCTGTATGTTACTCTATCATAGAAAATGCCCTAAAATCCATAGATTGCGCGGAAAATATGTATTAAAAAAGTATAATGAACATGAAGAATACGGCCGATCATTTTGACAAAGGAATACGGGGGATCATCACGGTGCTCTTTGGGGCGGTAGCCACCTTCCTGGTTCTCTGCTCCGGATTTGTGACCTCTATGGTGAGTTACGACGAAGGTGTCGGACTCCTGCCGGATTCCATGGCGGGACACCTGTTGGGCACCGTTTTGTTTGCGGCAGCATTGCTCTTTGCCGGGAAGCTTTCTGCAGTGAAGGAGTTCCTGGGAAGAGTGGATGATGATCCTGCCTTCAGTGCCCGCTGCAGAAAGGTACTTTTGCTGACACTCCTGGGAGCAGGTGCCCTCTTCGTATTGATCCTGCAAAAGGAGCCCGTGGCGGATCAATACTGGGTGGTGCACATTGCGGACCGCTTTGTGGAAAAGGATTACGGTTCCCTGATGCCCGGCGGATACGCGGACACCTATCCGAACCAGCTGGGGATCATCCTGGTGTTTTACTTCCTGGGAAAGCTGGTGGGAACAAATAACTACCTGCTGTTCCAGATTTGCAACGTGGTGGCGCTGGTGCTTTTGTACCGGAGTTTTGCAAGGCTTTCCGATCTTTCCGGGAGAAAGGCATCCCTGGGACTTCTGATCCTGACGGCGTGTGTGTTCTTTACGCCCGGATTTTTTTATCTCACCTTCACCTACGGAAATCTTATCGGACTGTCCCTGGTAATGAACGCCGTCCTCCTCTTTGAGCGTTTTGCCTCCGAGAAAAAGTGGTGGCAGATGATCACCGCGGTCCTGTGTTGTTATTTCGCAGTGGTGTTAAAGAGCAACTATCTGGTGTTCCTCATCGGCATGCTGGTCTACCTCCTGCTGCTTTTGATAAAACATCGGGAGCTGCGGCTGCTTCTGGGCATGGCCGGGATCGTTCTCGTGATGCTGCTGGAGGATCCCATCGCACGGGGACTCACCAAAGCTGTGACAGGCGTGACGGTTTCGGAGGGTTCTTCCATGTGGTCCTTCGTGGCCATGGGAATGATGGAGAATCCCCACCGCTACAACGGCTGGCACAACGGCTATGATATCGAGAGCTATCACGGGAATGCCTTTGATGTGGAGGCACAGGCGACGGAAAATAAGACGAAGGTGGACGAACTGGTGAACTATCTGGTTCACAATCGTGCTTACGCCATCTGGTTTTTCGGCGGGAAAAATGCGTCTGCCTGGACCAACCCCGATTTCCAGGGCTACTGGCTGAACCGGGCGGAGAGTGGAACGGTGAACGAACCTGCTTATCTCCGGAGGCTTTTTACCTTGCCGAAGGCTTCCGAACCCTTCTTGAATGCCTATACTTTCCTGATCTATCTGGGAGCGCTGCTGTATGCGCTGCTGGAGCGGCGGAAGTCCCGGGTGGGGTATTTCGCCATGATCACGGTATTCGGTGGATTCCTCTTCCATACCGTGTGGGAGATCAAGGCCCAGTACATGCTCTTTTACTTCCTGTTGCTGATCCCGCTCTTCGTGGTGGGATGGCAGGATGTGGTGATGGCGTTGGAGACGGTGGTCCGGAAGAAACAAGCCACGACTGTATCCGGGAAGCACGATGGAGCACAGGAGAAAGCGGCGAACAGGACTGCTTTGAAGGATGAGGAGCGCGCAGATGAGGACGGAAAGAACTTCCGGATTCTTGCGATCACCTGCGGCACTCTGGTGCTGATCACGATTTTGGTTTATCTGCAGCTGATCCCTTCCCTCAACAATCTGGTTGCTCAGAGGGATACGGCATTCTATGAACAGCAGTTGGAGATCTATCCTTCCGACCGAATGAAGGAAGGCCGTTACAGGGTGATGTCAGCGTCCGGTACGTTTCTGAACTTGGATGCTGCATCAGGACAGGTGCATGCAGGATCTGCGGATGAGAAACTTCTGCTGACCCATTCTCGCAGTGATGATACTCTCTATATCCGTTTTTCCGACGGATCTGTCATGGAACTGATGAGTGCCGCCGCCGAAGCAGGGACCGGCGTTGCCGCAGGAGAGGCTTCCGATGAAATGACCCAGCGATGGAACTTTAAGCGGGTATCCGAGCCTCTTTCCGTAGGGGATGCAAACACCACCTGCGGGTATCTGCGATACGGCCCCTATAAGGCACTGTCCTGTGATCCCGCAACCGGAGCGGTGACACTGGAATGGTGGAACCTGCAGGACGAGAACCAGTTGTGGTATTTCACTGAGTGGGAGAAGCCCTGAGAATTGAATCAACGTAAGCGTCAAATCATCCGCTACCAGGTAAAAGATACGCCACTGGTTTCAGTGGCGCTGTTTCCTGCATTCGTCCGGTAGCGTGTCCGACCAGGGCATTAAATAGTCCAGGTCTGCAGGATCTATATTTCCTTTTTCATCACACCATTTCGGTAGCTCCGTCAGGAGATACTTGAAGTAGTGGTACGGCTTGAGGTCATTTAGCTTCGCCGTTTCCGAGATGCTGTAGACCATTGCGCTGGCGTTCGCACCCTTGGCTGTGTTGTGGAACATCCAGTTCTTCTTGCCCAGGCAGAAGGTTCGAATTGCCCTTTCCGACGCGGAGTTATCGATTGGAACCTCTCCGTCGTCCAGGAACACGCGAAGGTACTTCTCCTGATTTATGACATAGGCAAGGCCTTTCCCGGTTTCGCTCTTGGGTGGAACTGTGCCTGACATGATCTGCTGCTTTGCCCACGCAAAGAAGTCGTCAACCAGCGGTCGGATTTCTTTCTGCCGCTTTTGGAGACGTTCACTTGCAGAGAGCTGTTTCAGCTCCGTGTCTGCATTGTAGAACTCAGATATCCGCTGCAGTGCCTGGTAGGCAACTGATTGCCGGACAACGGATGGATCTTTTTTGTCCGCTGCCTTAACGGCATCGGCGAACGACCTGCGAGCATGCGCCCAGCAATTCGCATTTGTCAGATCATCCAGTTTCTTATCGACCAGATGATACTGCGACAGGCCGTCGGTCACAAGGACTCCTTTATAGTCCTTGTAGAATTCCAGAGGGATGTGATGATCCCGCCCCTTCTGATATTCATAGACCACGATCTTTCGATCCGAATAGAGTTCTCCGGATCGATGCACCCACATGTAGCACTTGCTGCTAGGATGCGTACTGTCCTTTATGACCTGTGTGGGTGTTTCGTCAGCCTGCGTGACATGTAGCGTCAGGAGTTCCTGTTTCATCCGCTCCACGAAGGGAGCAAAGTACTTCTGAGAGCACTGAATGATCCAGTTCGCCATAGTCTGTCTTGAGATGTTTACTCCGTTCCGCTGGAACTCCTGCTCAATTCGATGGAGCGCTGAAGAATTAACATACTTCACGTTCAAGATAGATGCCAGGAGTGACGGTGTAACGATGCTGTTCCGGAGTAGATCCTTGGGGCGGTTGCCGCGAAGAAATTCATCCTGATGGTCTCCATCGGTACCGACATACACTTCAACTGTATGGAGTTCAACCGTCCAGGATTCAGGTTCATGTCTGAGCCTCTTGTAGGTCTCATCCGGCATCCTGCGCCAGTTGCCCTTGCCATAGAAAGCATCCAGTTCCTCTTCCGGTATGCTATAGGGCGGGATCACTTCCTCCGGCAGGTCCTTAAGATTGAGGTCGCGAGTATTCTTTTTCTTGCGACGAACATACTCGATCACCTCATCTGCTTCGGGCTCCGGGAGGCTCTCGTCACAGGTTGCTTCCGCTTCATCAAAGAATGAGAGCTGACCTTCGATCATGTCCATCTTTTCGGAACGCTTGCCAAAGCGATAGTTGTTGGCAATACGAACCTGTTCGAGAAGGCGCTCGATATTCTCGTTCAGCTGCTCCATCTGGCCCTCCATCATGAGGATCATGGTGATCAGCTCTTCACGGCTGCTATTATTCAATTCCTCAAGGGTATGCTTGGCCATCCGATTGCTCCTTACGGGAATAATTATACCGAAAAAGCAGCAAAATAGCGAATTTCACGCTTCGAACGAACCGTCATAATGCCTATGGATCACGCCTCGTTAAACGGCGATGAAAGTAAAGAAATATAGAGTTTTCAAGGTTCAAAAAGATCTATTTTAAGTAAACCCAAGGACATCCAACGCCCTTGTGGGATGGTTAAAACCACTGATAAACACAGGATTCTTGCCTGTTTTTATAGCCTGAAAATTTCTCTGTTTTGCACAATCAGTAGGTTTTTCCGGGTGTTACATTCTTGATCTTTGGATCAAGTGGATTCAGACCCAACATAAGATAACGGAATTGCTCATCCGTGATGTCAGCAGCTTCGGCTTTTGTCCGCGGCCAGGACAGAGAACCGGCTTCAAATCTTTTGTATAAAAGCAGATAGCCGTCGCCCATCCACAACAAGCCCTTGATTCGATCCGACCGTCGCCCGCAAAAGAGGAACAAAGTCCCCTGCTCAAACGGGTTCTGATGGTAACGATCGCCAATGATCATGGCGAGGCCGTCGATACCCTTTCGAAGATCCACGGTTCCGCATGCCAGAACAACCCGCCGGATACCGGCAAAATCCTCAAGCATGTGATACCTCCATGATCAGCTTATGAAGGAGTGACTCCGAAATCTCGTTAGAGACCTCAAGCGTGATACCATTGCACTTGATCACCGCGACAGAAGCGAGATTACGCTGAACTTCCAACGATTGATCTGATCGAATCGGTGCCGGAAGTTGGATCTCTGCAAAAGACAGTTCTGTGGATGCCTGTTCCTTCACCGCAGGAGGGAGTTCAGCGTAAGCTTCTTTGCGGAATTTCCGAAGCCAGTAATAATACGTCTTGCGATTGACTCCATTCTGATCCAACCAGTCTTTCGCTGACATGCCTTCTGGTCTGGAAAGACATTGACGAACGATTTCCAACCAGTTGTTGCGGCGGATGTTATGTGTAATCTGATCCATGATAGCTAGCTCCTTTAGACTTTACTCGAAAAAACTAACTAGTTTTTTCGGCTAATCTAAAGTGTCTCATAAAGCGAGCTACTATCCTAGGCGCGTGATTTTACGCTTACGAATCAACAGAGTGCGGATGTGTTGATCTCTGTGAAGATTAGGATGAAACAGAAAGGCCCGACTGCCGAATGTGGCAGCCGGGTCTTTTTGCATCTTCTGTGATGTTCCTACGCATAGGCGATGTTCCGACATGGACCGGAATCGTTGCCTTGGCGCTTAAGCTTTTACTGTGAATCTGAATACACCATTCTCGGTTTTGAATTCATAGTCGGGCCTTACATAGATTCCAACCTCTCCCAGAGACAGTTCCACATAATGATCCCCTGCTTTCAGCGGGATCACGTCCACATCCTCGGGACTGCGGAACCGGTACAGAGTCATATCCTCCGGCAGGTACACATACCGCCCGCTCGCATTTTGGGTATAGACCGGTGCGATCATGAAGGCCTTACCTACCAGCAGCTGATCCTCCACGGTACGGGCTCTTTCGTCTGCAGGGTATGCCAGGGACAGGGGCGTGAAGATCAGGTCATTTTCCTCCGCTGCCCGGGTAAAGGTATCATACAGATAAGGGATCAGCGCGTAGCGCAGGCGGATGAGATTCCGGAACAGATCTGTCTGTGCAAACTGATAGAGCTCCTGGTTCCGTGTACCCAGTGCCGCGTGGTTGCGGAAGAGGGGCGTGAACATGCTGATGGCCAGCCAGCGCAGCATCAGGTCCTCGGTGCAGTCACCACCGAAGCCTCCGGTATCTGCGCCGCAGAAGAGGAAGCCACACATGTTCAACGCGGGCAGCTGCTGGAGATTCAGCAGGAGATGGCTCCACCAGGATTTGTTGTCGCCGGTCCAGATGCCGCCGTAACGGTGCATTCCCACGTAGGAAGCACGGGAGAAGAGGAGATATTCACCCTTCGGCATCATTTTTTGAAGCGATTCCCCTGCGGCACGCGTCATGTAGTAACCGTAGAGATTGTGCACCAGGTCATGACGGAGGCGACGCCCCTTGTACTCGTGATAGAAAGTGCGGTAGTCTTCGGGTCTGTTGTTGATGCTGCCCATGAGATCCTGGAATCCGAAGAAGGTCCAGATGTCCATCTCCTCCATGGCTTTGTAATGCTCCAGTTCCTCAAAGACTTTTTTCAAGTGGTCCTCGGTGTAGAAGATGGCGGGCTCGTTCATGTCATTCCAGAAGCCTTCGATGCCCTGTTCTGTCAGGAAGCGGTACTTCTCGCCGAACCATTCTCTGGTCTCCGGTTTCAGGAAATCCGGGAAGTGCACTTTGCCGGGCCAGACGGCGGCTACCAGATCGGTGCCGTCTTCCTTTTTGCAAAAATACTCGCCCTGAACGCCTTCTTCGTAGACAGAATATCCCTTCTCAATTTTGACACCTGCGTCAATAATGGGGATCAGGCGAATGCCCCGATCCTTCATTTCCTGCACAAACGCAGGAAAATCGGGGAAGGCCTTTTCATCAATGGTAAAGTCCTTGAAATGATCCATATAATCGATGTCCATATAGATCATGCTCAAAGGAATATCCGCCTCCGCGTAGCGGTCTGCCACCTCACGGATGTCTGCCGCAGTCTTGTATCCCCAGCGGCTCTGGCCGAAGCCGAAAGCCCACTGCGGGGGCTGATAGCTTTTGCCGATGAGGGAACGGAACTCCCGGATGAGCAGGAGAGGATCTTCACTTTCCGCATAGTACAAAGCGGCATCGGAGGATGCGATGCGGATCTCCAGCTTCTTCAGATCGGTGTAGCCCACATCGAAGGTAACCTTCCCCGGGACATCCACGAAGAGGGCCTGAGCGGCGCCGTCGCCAAAGAGCAGCAGGAAGTTCTGAGAGGCATAGAGGGAGCGTTTGTCCTCCGTATGATTGGGGTCATCCGCATTATTGGAGACATAGATCCAGCCCCGCTTGTTGATTCCACGGAGGGTTTCTCCAAGACCGTAGACCAGCTCCCGGTCGGAGAGGGTGCGGGTGAGGATGATCTCACCGGCGGGATCATCCGCGGTGCATGCCTCGCGGGTATATTCCTTTGCCGGCTCTGTTTCGAGGCCTTTTCGGCAGATCGTAAAATCCTTCAGGAACGAAACCGATTTTTCTACTCCGGTAAATGACGACTCTGTCGTTTCTGCGGGTACCTCACAGAGGATTGCTTCCGTATCGATGGGATCTCCCAGGATCAGTTTTTTATACATAGTTATCAGTAATTCCTTGTCGTTTTTATTTGTTCTCTTTTTCATCCGTATCCGGAGTTTCCTTCTTCGGGTCTTCCGGCTTGTTTAGTTTTTTCCGGATCTTTCGCATTTCCAGCACATCCGGCGGCGGCCCCAGGATAACGGGCTTTCCCTGGTTCTTCGCCTTTTCATGCAGCTTTCGTCCGATAGGATCCATCGGCCATTCTTTTTCCGGTGTAGGCATACAGGTCTCCTTTTAATCGGCCCTCCAATCTTCGTTCCGTCTGGCCTGATTCTCCTTTTATTATAGTCATTGATGATTCGCAACTGCAAGAAGAACCTATGTTTTCAGACTATGCGCCATACGTATACACCTCCCGCAAAAGAAGTGAACATGAAGATACGCCTCTATGATATAATAAAACACATCAGGAGGTGATCAAAATGGATACGAAAGCTTTTTACAAACTGTCCTACGGCGTATTTTTTCTCGGCGTGAAATCCGGTGAGAAGGTGAATGCCTGCATCACCAATACCTGCATCCAGGTAGCGTCGAACCCGACGCGTATCGCCATCAGTGTGCTGAATAACAATTACACCTGTGAACTGCTGAAGGAATCCGGGAGCTTTGCCATTTCCCTGCTGGATCAGGATGCAACCTTTGACCTCATCAAACATTTCGGTATGCAGTCCGGCCGGAACGTGGATAAAATGGCCGCTTTCCAAATGCCGACAGACGCAGACGGGAATCCTTACCTGGGATGGGCTGCCTGCGCCATGTTCTCCGGAAAGGTGGTCAGCAGCCAGGATCTGGGCACCCATACCCTTTTCATCGCGGAAGTGACGGATGCAAAGGTCCTGAGCGATAAGGATCCCCTGACCTATGCGGACTATCAGAACCATGTGAAGCCAAAGCCGGAAGCGCCCAAGGAAGACCGTAAGATCGTGGGTTGGAGATGCAAGATCTGCGGCTATGTTTACAAAGGTGCGGAGCTGCCGGGGGATTTCAAGTGCCCTGTCTGCGGGCATTCCGCCGATGATTTTGAACCGGTTTACGAGTAGGCCGGGCAGATAAAATTGCCGATAAATACGCGAGAAAGAGCGAATGGATTGTGCGCTTTTTCGCAAGAAAGGTGTTGACTTTCCGTTTTTCCGGGTTTACAATGACTTATGTTAATAAGGTAATGAGATTAAGAGTGGCTTCGCGGCCACTCTTAGTTCGTGTCAGGGGGTATTTCTATGGGAAATGCGAAGCAGTACGAGGCAAAAACCGAAGAGCTGCTGAAGCCCATCACGGACGAATGCGGAGTCCGCATTTATGATGTGGAATGGGTGAAGGAAGGCAGCGAATACTATCTGAGAGCCTACATCGACAAGGACGGCGGTGTGGACATTAACGACTGCGAGAAGGTCAGCCGTGCCTTTAACGAGGTGCTGGACCGGGAGGACTACATCGATGAGGCATACATCTTCGAGGTCTCCAGCCCGGGACTGGGCAGAACCCTGAAGAAGGACAGGCACCTGGAGCAGAGCATCGGCGAGGAGGTGGAGATCCGCTTCTACAAGCCTACTGAGGATCCCTTCGGCGGCAGCGCCAAGTGCAAGGAACTCATCGGGCTCCTGCAGGGCTTTACGGCGGACACCATCACGGTACAGAACGAAGCCGGAACGGAAGCACAGATCCCTCGCAGCGACATCGCGAAGATCAGCCTGACCATTGATTTTTGACACAACAAAGAACAAAGAAACCGAAACCTACTAAAGAAAACGGAGGAAAACGAAAAAAATGAACACCGAACTGATGGAAGCACTGGACGCGCTGGAGCGTGAAAAAGGGATCGCCAAGGAAGTACTTTTCAAAGCGATTGAAGACTCCCTTCTCACCGCATGCAAGAACCACTTCGGCAAGGCCGACAATGTAAAGGTGGAGATTGACAGAGAGACCGGCGATTATCTGGTCTATGCAGCCAAGGAAGTGGTGAAGACGCCCGAAGAGGTCGAGGACGATATGCTCCAGATTGCTTTGGATGACGCCAAGAAGCTTGCCAAGTCCGTGAAGGTGGGAGATGTGCTGAATGTGGAGATCAAGTCCAAGGAGTTTGGACGTATCGCTACCATGAGTGCTAAGAACGTGATCCTTCAGAAGATCCGTGAGGAAGAGCGCAACGTCATTTACAACCAGTATTTCGAGAAGGAAAAGATGGTTGTTACCGGCGTGGTGCAGCGCTATATCGGCAAGAATGTCAGCATCAACCTGGGCAAGGCAGACGCCATGCTGAACGAGAGCGAGATGGTGAAGGGCGAAGAGTTCAAGCCCACCGAGCGCATCAAGGTTTACGTCCTTGACGTGAAGAACACCCCTAAGGGACCCCGCATCAATGTCAGCCGCACTCATCCGGAGCTGGTTCGCAAGCTCTTTGAGTCCGAGGTTTCCGAGATTTCCGACGGTATCGTCGAGATCCGCAGCATTGCCCGTGAGGCAGGCAGCCGTACCAAGATCGCTGTCTGGAGCAACAATCCCAACGTGGATCCCGTGGGTGCATGCGTCGGTATGAACGGCTCCCGTGTCAATGCCATCGTTGATGAGCTGGGCGGCGAGAAGATCGACATCGTTAACTGGGATGAGAATCCCGGAACTCTGGTGCAGAACGCACTGAGCCCCGCATCCGTTGTGGCAGTTTTCGCGGATCCCGATGAGAAGACCGCAAAGGTGGTAGTTCCCGACGATCAGCTGAGCCTGGCCATCGGCAAGGAGGGACAGAATGCCCGCCTGGCTGCAAAGCTTACCGGCTACAAGATCGACATCAAGTCCGAGACTCAGGCAAAGGATTCTCCCGGATTCCGTTATGAGGACTACATGTACGACGAGGACGAGTTCTATGATGAAGAGGGTTACGAAGGCGAGTATGAAGGCGACGTGATCCTGGACGACGAGGCGGAGGCTCCCGCTGACGGAGAGTAAGGAAATGCCTACAGACACTACGGGAAAAAAGAAGCCGCAGCGGCAATGCATCGGATGCGGCGAGCGGCATGACAAAAAGGATCTGATCCGTATCGTGCAGTCCCCGGAAGGAAAGCTTTCGGCGGATGCTACGGGAAGGAGCCAGGGCAGGGGCGCATACATCTGTCCGAAGCCGGAATGCCTGCAGAAAGCCGTGAAAAAAAGAGGCCTGAACCGGGCCTTCAAGCGGGAGATCCGTCCGGAGGAACTCACCGCTGTCACGGAGGATTTTTCCCGGATCTGCGATCAGCTCGCAGGGACAGGAGGCGGAAATGACGGAACATGAGCACATCCTTTCCATGCTGGGTCTGGCCGCAAGAGGCAGGAATCTGACCAGCGGCGAAGATCAGGTGCTGGACGCCGTGCGAAGCGGCAAGGGCAGACTGGTCATTGTGGCCGGAGATGCCTCAGAGAATACGAAAAAGAAGTTTCACGACAAATGTACGTACTATGATGTACCGTTTCGCCTGTTCTCCGCGAAGGAGGAGCTGGGACATGCCATCGGCAGGCAATCGCGCACCAATGTGTGTGTCCTGGATGCGGGACTGGCGAAGAAGATATCAGATTTAATCGATTCAAACAAAGAGGAGTAACATGGCAAAAATCATTATCAAAGATCTTGCAACGGAACTGGGCATGTCCAACAAGGAGGTGTTGGCCATTGCTGCAGAGAAAGGGATTGAGGCAAAGGCTTACAACAGCTCTGTAGAGCCTGCCGATGCGGATAAGATCCGTGCGGCTGCCGGAAAGGGAGGCGCAAAAGCCCCCGCTCCCGAAAAGAAAGAGCCTGCAAAGGAGCAGAAGGCGGTAAAGGAAGAAGCCCCCGCAGCTCCTGCACAGAAGGTGGAGAAGCCCGCAGAGCAGCAGGCAAAACCTGCAAATGCGGACAGCGCACAGAAGGCACCCGCACAGAGCAAGCCTGCGCAGAAGGGGGATGCTCCCGCAAAGGGGAACAGACCTCAGGGTGAGAATGCGCCCAAAAAGAAGAACATCAGCATGGTATTTAACCCCCAGTACTCCCGCATGAACGGCGGTCAGGGCGGCGGCAGAGATAATCGCGGCGGCCAGGGCGGCGGATACCAGAGAAATAACGGCGGCGGCTACAACAATCCCCGTCAGGGAAACAGCCAGCCTACTTATGCCAGAACTCCTATCAAACCTCTGACACCTCCTTCCGCGACTCCCAGCGTGAACATGGTGCCCGAGCATCATAATCAGCCGAAGAAACCTGCACCCGAGGCAGCAAAGGTGAACCCCTCCGTCACCGAAGCAGCGCCCGTAGCTCCCGCAGCACCTCAGCAGCAGGAGAGACCCGCGCAGGCACCTCGTCAGAACACCGGCTCCGCAGATATGAATCGCGGCGGCGCTCGTGACACGGGCAGAGACCAGCGTCAGTTCCAGGGCAGACCCCAGGGACAGCAGCAATCCGGAGGAAGGAGCGCAGGCGGCTATGGCAACAGAAACGGACAGGGACAGCAGGGACAGGGCTCTTACGGCCAGAGACCTTATCGCCAGGGGCAGGAAAACGCGGGGGGCGGTCAAAGGGGCTCTTATGGTAATGCAGCTCCTGGCCGCGGCTATAATAATACTGGCAGAGGTCAGAGACCAGGTGGGGGACAGGGAGGTTCCTTTGGTGGAGGACGCCCGCAGCCGGGTAAAGGCTTTGGCGGCGCGCCTGCGGCCGGCGACAAGGGCGGAAGAAACGACCGCCGCGGAAAAGGAAACGACCGCAAGAACAAGGAAGTAACATATACCGAGGGAGATGACAGCAAGCTGAATCGCCCCGGACGTTTCATCAAGCCTGTGAAGAAGGTGGAGGAGGCTCCCGAGGAGGTGATCAAGGTGATCACCCTGCCCGAGACCATCACCATCAAGGATCTGGCAGACAAGATGAAGCAGCGTCCCGCGGACATCATCAAGAAGCTGTTCCTGGCAGGTAAGATCGTTACCGTGAACCAGGAGATCTCCTATGAGGATGCCGAGAATATCGCAATGGAGTACGAAATCCTCTGCGAGCACGAGGTGAAGGTCAATGTCATCGAGGAGCTCCTGAAGGAGGAGGACGAAGCAGAAAGCGAAATGGTTTCCAGACCTCCCGTTGTCTGCGTTATGGGTCACGTCGATCACGGTAAGACATCCCTGCTGGATGCTATCCGTAATACCAATGTGACCGACCGCGAGGCCGGCGGTATCACCCAGGCCATCGGTGCATATACCGTCAACATCAAGGGCAGATCCATCACCTTCCTGGATACCCCCGGACACGAGGCATTTACCGCCATGCGTATGCGCGGTGCTAACGCTACGGATATCGCGATCCTGGTGGTGGCAGCCGACGACGGTGTCATGCCCCAGACCGTTGAGGCAATCAACCATGCAAAAGCAGCAGGCGTCGAGATTATCGTCGCCGTGAATAAGATCGATAAGCCTTCCGCAAATGTGGACCGCGTAAAGCAGGAGCTGTCCGAGTACCAGCTGATTCCCGAGGATTGGGGCGGCAGCACCGTGTTTGCCAACGTCTCTGCGAAGACCGGAGAGGGCATCGATTCCCTGCTTGAAATGATCCTTCTGACCAGCGATGTGCTGGAGCTGAAGGCAAATCCCAACCGTCGTGCGAGAGGTCTCGTTATCGAGGCCGAGCTGGACAAGGGCCGTGGTCCCGTGGCTACCGTTCTGGTGCAGAAGGGTACCCTGAAGGTGGGCGATTTCATCTCCGCCGGTGCATCCCACGGTAAGGTCCGTGCCATGATCGACGACAAGGGCAGAAGAGTGAAGGAAGCCCTTCCCTCCGTGCCCGTAGAGATCCTCGGTCTGTCCGATGTACCTGAGGCAGGCGAGGTCTTTATCGCACATGAAAATGACAAGACTGCCAGATCCTTCGCCGAGACCTACATGGCGGAGAACAAGCAGAAGAAGATCGAAGAGACTCAGGGCCGCATGAGCCTGGAGGATCTGTTCTCCAAGATCCAGGAGGGCAACCTGAAGGAGCTGAACGTCATCGTCAAGGCAGACGTCCAGGGTTCCGTGGAAGCCGTGAAGGAGAGTCTGACCAAGCTGTCCAACGAAGAAGTTGTGGTACGCTGCATCCATGGCGGTGTGGGTGCCATCAACGAGAGCGATGTGAACCTGGCAAGCGCATCCGATGCCATCATCATCGGATTCAACGTTCGCCCCGATGCCACCGCTAAGGACAAGGCAGAGCAGGAGAATGTGGACGTACGTCTCTACAATGTCATCTATCAGGCCATCGAGGATATCGAGAAGGCTATGAAGGGCATGCTGGATCCCGTCTTCGAGGAGAAGGTCATCGGCCACGCCGAGGTACGTCAGATCTTCAAGGCATCCGCTATCGGAAACATCGCAGGTTCCTATGTGCTGGACGGCGAGATCCGCAGAGGATGCAAGGTCCGTATCACCCGTCAGGGTGCGGACGAGCCCGTCTGGGAAGGCGAGCTGGCATCCCTGAAGAGATTCAAGGATGATGTAAAGGAAGTAAAGGCCGGCTTTGAGTGCGGTCTCGTATTTGAAGGGTTCGACAAGATGCAGGAGGCAGACGTAGTCGAGGCTTACATCATGGTCGAGGTACCCAGGTAAGACAGGTAAGAAATGAGAAAGAACAGTATTAAAAACACAAGGATCAACGGGGAGGTGCAGAAGGTCTTAAGCGAGATCATCCGCAACGAGATCAAGGACCCTCGCATCAGCCCCTGGACCAGTGTGGTTGCCGTGGAAGTGGCTCCCGATCTGAAGACCTGTAAGGCATGGATCTCCGTGCTGGGTTCGGAGCAGGACCGCATCTATACGGAGCAGGGATTAAAAAGCGCAGCTTCCTTCATTCGCAGGGAGCTGGCTCACACCCTGAATATGCGCTCCACGCCGGAGATCACCTTCCTGATGGACCAGTCCATCGAGTACGGTGTCAACATGTCCCATCGCATCGATGAGGTGATCGCGGAAGACAACAGCCACCATGTGTCGGAGGAAACGGATGATTGATTTGATCAAGGAATGCGAGGGCGCCCGGACCATCGGGATCAGCGGCCACGTTCGTCCCGATGGGGATTGCGTGGGTTCCTGCCTTGCGCTTCGCAAATATCTGCTGAACGCTTTCCCCGATGTACAGGTGACGGTCAATCTGCAGACCCCCCCCAGGATCTTTCATAACCTGGCGGGTTACGAAGAGGTGCAGACGGAATTTCCCGAGCAGCCTCGCTATGATGTTTATTTTGCACTGGATTGCAACAGAGAACGCCTCGGCCCTGCCGGTGACTATTTTGATAATGCCGTCAAGACCATCAACATCGATCATCACGTCAGCAACACCGGCGTAGGTCAGATCAATGTGGTGGAGCCCGAGATCAGCTCAACCGGAGAGCTCCTCTATACGCTCTTCGACAAAAAGTATATGGATGCCCAGGTGGCGGAGGCCCTGTATGTGGCCATGATCCACGACACGGGCGTGTTCCAGTATTCCTGCACTTCGCCGCAGACCATGCGGATCGCGGCGGATCTGATGGAGTACGGTCTGAACTTCCCCGTGATCATTCAGGAGACCTTCTACGAGAAGACCTATCTCCAGGCCCAGATCATGGGAAGGTGTCTGATGGAGAGTGTCCGTTTTATGGACGGACGCTGCATTGTCAGTGCAGTGGATCGCAAGACCGCAGAGTTTTACGGCGTACTTCCGAAGGATTACGAGGGCATCGTCAATCAGCTCATCAACATCAAAGGGGTGGATTGCGCCCTGTTTATGTATGAGACGGATACCCTGGAGTTCAAGGTGAGCCTCCGCTCTTCCGAAGCGGTGGACGTATCCAAGGTCGCGGAGCATTTCGGCGGCGGCGGACACGTGCGCGCAGCAGGCTGCACCATGAAGGGTACCTTCCACGACTGCGTCAATAATCTCTCCAAATATATCGCGGAGCAGATGTCATAAGTGCCGGTTTAGAGCATAGGAGGATCCCGCGTTTTTTTCGCGGGATTTTCTATGAAAGAGAGTTTTATGGAGTTTCATGCAGACAACTGAGCAATACAACGGAATCATCAATGTTTATAAAGAGCAGGGCTTTACCTCCTTTGACGCAGTAGCGGCACTGCGTGGGATCCTCCACCAGAAGAAGATCGGTCACACCGGAACTCTGGATCCCATGGCCACCGGCGTCCTGCCTGTGTGTCTGGGCAAGGGTACGGGCGTGGTAGAGCTCCTGACGGACTGGGATAAGGAATATGTGGGGGAACTTCTGACAGGACTGTCAACAGACACCCTGGATGTGACGGGGCAGCGCACGGGAGGAGATCCCGCACTGGCAGCAGCCCTTTCCCCGGAACAGATCCGTGAGGCCGTGTTTTCCTTCCTGGGAGGATATGATCAGATCCCGCCCATGTACTCCGCCCTGAAGGTGGACGGTCAGCGCCTCTACGACCTGGCCCGGAAGGGACAGGAGGTGGAGCGAAAGCCCAGGCCTGTGAAGATCCATGAAATGGAGATCCTGTCGGAGGGAAGTGAGGAAATCACTTCGGAATCGGGAGAGACCTTTACCGTACCCACGGTGCGGTTCCGGGTGCTTTGCTCCAAGGGAACTTACATCCGGAGTCTTTGTGACGACATCGGAAACAAACTGGGCTGCGGCGGCTGCATGAAGTCGCTGGAGCGCACGGCAGTAGGGCCCTTTACTCTGGAGAACGCAAAGCGGTTGAAGGAGATCGAAAGTCTCCGGGATGCGGCGTTATCGCGGGGAGAGTTCCATCATCGGGATAATCGGGGAAATGACTGCCCCCCGGGAGAAGTGCTGGGAATCCTGCCCATCGACCTGTTGTTCCGGGATCTGCCGGAGGCAAGGGCGCTTCCCGCAGGGGAAAAACTCCTGCAAAACGGAAATCCGGTGAAGGCATCGCTGCTGCAGGGATGTCCGGATGCAGAAAGGCTTCGCATCTATCTGGAAGATGACACCTTTGTCGGAATCTTCCGAAAGAGCGGCGAGTTGTACAAGCCGGAGAAGATTTTTTTGATCTGAGTTTTACACAAGGGAATGGAATCAGACATGAGATATAATGCGTTTATCAGTTACAGACATTCGGAACTGGATATGTTCGTGGCAAAGCAGGTGCACCGGAGACTGGAGACCTTCCGTGTCCCCCGCAAGGTGCAGAAGGCCACGGGCGTCAAGAATATCAAGAGGGTGTTCCGCGACCAGGAGGAGCTTCCCATCGGAAGTGACCTGGGGGATAACATCAGCACCGCTTTGCAGGAATCGGAATTCCTGCTGGTGATCTGCTCTCCCAGAACCCCTCAGTCCTACTGGGTTCAGACGGAGATCAAGACCTTCATCTCCATGCACGGCAGGGAGAATGTGCTGGCTATTCTCATTGAGGGCGAGCCCAACGAGTCCTTCCCGCCGGAGCTGCTGACGGATGAAAAAGGAAATCCCGTGGAGCCTCTGGCAGCGGATGTCCGCGGCAAGGATATGCGGGAGGTGAAAAAGAAGCTCCGGACGGAGATCATGCGTCTGGCAGCACCTCTGCTTCACTGCAGTTATGACGATCTGCGGCAGCGCCACAAAGAGCGTCAGATGCGGAGAGCCTTTGCTTTTATGACTGCGGGCCTGGTGCTGGCATCCGGCATTGCGGCAGCAGCTATCTACACTGCGAAGACGGTGCATGATGCGGCCGTAAAGGTGGAAGCGGCTTACGAAGAGACCCAACGTGCGTACGAGGCGGAGCAGGAAAGTCTTCGTCTGCAGAAGATCGCTTATCGCGAACAGCTCATCAGCCAGTCCAAGGTCCTGGCGGAGACCGCAGAGGACCTGCTGAAGGAAGGCGACCGTATGCGGGGTATCGCCGTAGCATTGGCAGCCCTTCCCTCCGAGGAGAATGACAGACCCTATGAGCCCAGGGCAGAGATGGCCCTGAATGAAATGCTCTATGCATACAATTCCGGCGCAGAGCTGGAGCCGGACCGGATCGTATCCATGCCTCTTCCGGTGAGTGATTTCAAGCATAACCCGAACGGGGATAAGATCGTAGTCAGCGATAATTCCGATGAGGTGGCTGTTTTTACCACCGTTGACGGAAAGAAGCTCTTTAGCGTACCTGCTCCTCTGGATGACAGAAATGACACCTATGATCTGCGGGATATGCTCATGACGGGAGATGACACCACTGTCATTGCGTATGAGAACAGTGTTTCCGCTTATGATTTGGAAGGAGAGCTTCTCTGGACCTTCTCCTATTCGGAATTGGTCGAGGGTCTGCGCTATTCTTCCGAGCAGGATCTCATTGCCATTGTGTCCCAGCGCACCATCGATTTTGTCAGACCCGGTGGCAGGATTGCCTGCACTTATAACGTGCCGGAGGAGGAGCCCAGAACCTTTATCGATGCCTGCGGTTTTTCCCCGGATGGAAAGACCTTTGCCTGCACCTTTTATAAGACTTCCTTCTCTCTGTACTCCGATGCGGAGGATACGGATGAGCGGGGGCATGTAGCCATAGTGGATACCGCAAGCGGTGAGGGCAGGATCGTCCGTGTATCCGCGGGGTATCTTGCTGAGTTATCCTTTGTGGATAACGAGAGATTTGCCGTGGCTGTGGCTGAGGAAGGAGAGCGGTTGCTCCTGACCGGAAACGGCAGCATCGATTGTGTGAATACGGTCTCCGGGGCCACGCTCTGGAGTTCCCCTTACCAGTTCAATGCCAATGTGCTGCAGAGCAGCAGTCTGGAGATGTTCTGCAGAGAGATCGAGGATGAAAACGGCAACAAGGGAAATAAAGTCGACATCACGGTTGACAGGAATTTCTATGATTACGATGCCGCTGACGGAAAGCTCTGCTTTACCTTTGAGTGCAGTTCTCCCATCACCGGACACAATGCGGCACCGGGAAACAGCATCCTGGCCATGTTTGAGCGGGACGGCACCATCGATTATCTGGATGCGGAAGCCGGAAGCGTTTATTCGGACAACAGAGACAATACGGATCTGACCACCCTGAAGGGCGCTGCCCGGAAGGGATGCCTCGTGATCATGGGGTACAAGTCCCCCGATATCGTCCTCCTTCGTTACATGGAGGGAGAGGGTAAGACCGAGATCGGATATTACGAGGATTACCTGTCCAATGTGGAATTCAGCGAGGACGGCACTCTGATCCTTCTGGATTACGGTCGGAAATACGAAGTCCTGGATGCGCAGACCTACGAGACGGTCTGCAGCGGCGGTGACGGCGAGGAACATGTGAACTTTGTCAGTCTGACGCCTGATGATCAGATCCTTCTGTTCCGGGGAAGCTTCCTGGAGCGGATCGATCCCGTCACCGGAGAAAGCGTGAAGCTGGATGCGGATGACTATGAGTTTGCAGAGACCATCTATTATCCCGAAGTGGAGCGTCTGGTGTGCTTCGGCAGAGAGTCGGCTGTCATCGACACGAAGGAGATGCAGTACGTCTACACCGATATCCCGGATCTGTATGCGGAGTACTACACCCATACCATGGCGGGACTGGGCGGTAAGGACAGTGAGATCCTCTGCATGATGCGCAGCGACAATACGCTCCACATCGTAAATCTGAAGGATGGGTCCGAACTGGTGGTGGACCGGGAGGAGTTAAAGACTCTGTCAGGCTATGACCACAAGGAGGGCATGACCGTGAGCCGTGACGGAAGCAAGGTGGCTTTCTTCTGTCTGGACGGCTACGCAAGAGTGCTGGATACTTCCGACGGACACGAGGTGGCAGCCATTCCTTTCACTGCCAGAAGAGAGATGTTCCTGGGATTCTCCCCCGACGGAAGCAAACTGATGCTGCAGGGAGATGACTACTATTTCCGCGTCTTCGATCTGGAGACCGGAAAGCTGGTCTACCTGTCGGATACCCAGTTCTATACCGTTGCTCAGGCAAAATATGAAGAGGAGTCCGGGATTATCATTCTCCGCGCAGGCGTGTATCTGTATGTGTTTGACGCGGATTCCTACGGATGTATTCTGGCGGTTCCTTATGGCAAGGACATGAATCTGAAGGCAAAGCAGGTACTCACGGTGTCCAGGCACACGCTCTACTCCTTCCCGTATCGTACGCTGGAGGAGCAGATCGAGCTGGCTCATGAGACACTGGGAGACTACGTGCTTTCGGAGGAGAGCAGGATACAGTTAAACGTGGATTAAACAGGGGCGAAAAATCATTGTGCGATCATGCTTGCATGAATCGCGCGGTGAATTTGAGCCCCGTCGACCATGAGGAAGAAGTCATATCCTGCATTGCGGGATATGACGGGATTCCGAATGGGCGTAGGATGGCGGGAGTTCCGCAGGAACGAAGCCATCCGTGTTAAGATTAAGACGAGACATACATCAGGGAGGAAAACAGATGAAGCTGACAGATCTTTCACCTTTTAATGAGATCGTGATCCAATGTCATGACAATCCGGATGCGGATGCACTGGGCTCCGGCTTTGCGCTTTTGCATTATTTTTCCTCTCTGGGGAAAAATGTGCATTTCATCTACAGCGGCAGAGCGAAGGTGACCAAGAGCAACTTAAAACTCATGATCCAGGAACTGGAGATCGCGGTCACCTATGTGAAGGATGAGGTTGCCTTTGCCAAGGCCGTGGCTGCGTGGCGCGGCATGGAAGGCACCGTAACCGACGGGCCCGAACTGCTGTTGATGACAGATTGTCAATACGGTGAAGGTAATGTGACGAAGTTCCCGGCGCAGACCGTTGCGGTGATCGATCACCATCAGGTGACGGGCTCCCTGCCGGAGCTGCACGAAGTGCGCAGCAAGAACGGCAGCGCCTGCACCATCGTCTGGGATATGATGAAGCAGGCAGGTTACGATTTTGGTCGTGACTGGAGAGTGTCCACTGCGCTGTACTACGGACTTTTGACGGATACCGGGAACTTTGCGGATCTGCGGCATCCGCTGGACAGAGATATGCGGGAAGCGCTGGACATTGATGCTACCCTGATCCGTCGCCTCTGCAATTCCAACCTGTCTCTGGAGGAGATGAAGGTGGCAGGTGTGGCCCTCATCAGTAATGAGTACCACGAGGATCACCGCTATGCCATCATTCAGTCCGAGCCCTGTGATCCCAACATTCTGGGACTCATCAGCGATTTTGCCCTTTCCGTGGACACGGTGGATATGTGTCTGGTGTACACCGTGCTTTCCGACGGTATTAAATTCTCCGTCAGAAGCTGCATCCGGGAGGCGAAGGCAAGCGAGCTGGCAGCTTACCTTTCTGCGGACATCGGTTCCGGCGGCGGCCATCTGGACAAGGCAGGCGGATTTTTGCAGACAGCCCTGATCATCGAGAAATACCCGGAGTATGATTTTTCCCAGAGCAACCGCTTCCTGCAGATCATCCGCGAGGTGCTGCGGCAGCGCATGAGCGAGTACTTCGACAGCTTCGATGTCATCGACGTGAAGAAGGATAAGCTGAATGAGGATGAGGTGGAGCTCTATCACAAGGTGCCCATGACGGTTGGCTACGTGAAGGCTTCCGATGTGGCTCAGGTGGGCTCCGATATCGTGATCCGTACCCTGGAGGGGGACATCCATCTGACGGTGGAGCCGGATCATTACATCATGATCGGCATCAAGGGAGAGGTGTATCCCATCCACGAGAAGAAATTCCTGGCAGGGTATGAAAAGCTGGACGAGGTCTACAACCTGCAGCTGGAGTATGAGCCCAGGATCACCAAGGGCAAGGAGAGCATCCTGCTGCTTCCCTACGCAAAGCAGTGCCGCACCACGGGCAAATCCCAGATCCTGGCCCGGAAGCTGACAAAGCCCATGAAGGTCTTTACCGAGTGGGACAGAGAAGGCTATATGTATGGCAAGGTGGGCGATTACGTGGCCTGCCGCATGGACGACCACAGCGATATCTATATCGTTGACGGCGATATTTTTGCAAACAGTTACGCCCCCGGTGAATAAGGGGTTACGAGGTTCAGCTTGGAGATCATTACCGGAACGGAAGAATTTCATATTGAAGCGGACACGGCGGTGGCCATCGGAAAATTCGACGGCGTGCACCTGGGACACAGGCGCATTCTGGAGGAGATCCTGAAAAAACAGAGCGAAGGCCTCCGATCCTGTGTGTTTACCTTTGATCCGTCCCCGGCGGTGCTCTTTGGCGGTGGTGATGTCCGGGAACTCACCACCCGGGAGGAAAAGCGGCTCCTGCTGCAGCGAATGGGTGTGGAGATCCTGATCGAGTATCCCCTGAGCTTTGAAAATGCGGCGACGCCCCCGGAGATCTTTGTCCGGGAGATCCTGATCGAGCGCATGGGTGCAGGCTTCCTGGCTGCGGGCCCGGACCTGTCCTTCGGCGCAGGCGGCAGAGGAAATCTGGAGCTCCTGCGGAAAATGGCACCGGAAAGCGGTCTGGAGATCAGCGAGATCCCCAAACTTCTCTTTGAGGACGGGGGAGAGACGAAGGAGATCAGTTCTTCCCTGATCCGTTCCTTTGTGGAAGCGGGCCGGATGGAAGAAGCGGGAGAGTGCCTGGGCACGCCCTATCCCATTCTTGGAAAGGTGGTGCAGGGTGCGCATCTGGGACATACCCTTGGTTTCCCCACAGTGAATGTGGAGATTCCGGAAGAAAAACTCCTGCCGCCCTACGGCGTGTACACTTCCGTGATGACGGTGGACGGACGTGAGTATCAGGGTATTACCAACATTGGCTGCAAGCCTACGGTGGCTTCCGGCATACGCCCTCTCGCGGAAACCTACCTCTATGATTTTGACGAGGAGATCTACGGGAAGGAAGTGCTGATCGGCCTGAAGGCTTTCAAGCGTCCGGAGCGGAAGTTCCCCGATGTGGAAGCCTTAAAGGAGCAGCTGCGGCAGGATATTGAAAACTGCAGGCCCTGAGGATGGCGGATTTTGATCAGGAGATTTTGATATATTAGCCAGGCGAGGAGAATTGGATTTTGCGAAAGAAAGCGTACGGAAAAGCGGTGGTCCGGGGCGTGCTGCTGGCAGCGGCGATGATGCTGTCAGGGTGCGGAGCGGGCGGATCTGCAGGATCGGATGAAGGCGCCGTGAGCACGGAAACGGCGCAGACAGAGAGCGAATCGGAAAATACGGCCTCGGGGGAAGCCTCGCAGCCGGCAGAAGGAACAAAAGAGCAGGAGGATGTTTCAATGGACTATGCAGAGCTTTTCAAGGATGTGAAGGTGGCACAGAGCTTCAAGGGAGCGACAAACTGCAACCCCATCATCGAGCAGCACTACGGCGCAGACCCTTATGCGCTGGTGTACGGCGACGAGGTGTATTTTTACATGACTGCCGATGCCTATGAGTACGATGCCAAGGGAGAGATCTCGGAGAATACCTACGGCAAGATCCGCAGTCTCTATGTGGTTTCTACGAAGGATATGATCAATTTCACCGACCACGGCGAGATCACCATTGCGGGCGAAGGGGGAGCAACTACCTGGGCACACAATTCCTGGGCCCCTGCGGCAGCGTGGAAGGAGATCGACGGTAAGCCCAAGTTCTTCCTGTATTTTGCGGACAACGGCGGCGGCATCGGCGTGGTTACCGCTGACAGCCCCGTGGGACCTTTCCGGGACGAGCTGGGTCACGGCCTGATCCGCAGAGATATGGAAAATTGCGGTAATGTGGAGTGGCTCTTTGATCCCGCAGTGCTGGTGGATGATGACGGCAGAGCTTACATCTACTTTGGCGGCGGCGTGCCGAAAGGAAAGGCCTCCCATCCCATGACCGCAAGATGCGCGGAGCTGGGGGAGGACATGATGAGCCTGAAGGGGGTACCCGAGGTCATCGATGCGCCTTACCTCTTTGAGGATTCCGGCATCCACAAGTTCGGTGATACCTATTATTACACCTACTGCAGCAATTTCAGCGTGGACGCGGAAGGCACCGCGGAGTACGGTTTTGAGAACGGCGAGATCTGCGTCATGGAGAGCAAGAGTCCCCTGGGACCCTTCACCTTTAAGGAGCGGATCCTGAAAAATCCCGGCGCATACTTCGGCGTGGGCGGCAACAATCACCATGCAGTGTTTGAATTCAAGGATCAGTGGTATATCACCTACCACACCCGTATCCTGGAGACCGCGCAGGGCATTCAGAAGGGCTATCGCAGCACCAGCGTCGAGCCCATCAGCATCGCTGAGGACGGCACCATCGGCAACATCGTCATGACAAAGAACGGCCGCAAGCAGGTGGGTGCGCTGAATCCCTATGAGACCATTAACGGTGCCACCTTCGCAGTGATGGGCGGTGTGGATACCGCTCCTGCGGATGAAGTGAGCAAGGAGTACGGTTGCGGCAATCTGCTGCTGACCGCCATCGATACCGGAGATTTCGTAATGCTCCGGGGCGTGGACTTCGGCGATAAAGGTGCTACGAAGATCAAAGCTACCGTCCGCACGAATGGCCAGACTGGCGCGGTCCGCATCACCACCCGTTTTGCCACCGGCGATGTGGCAGGATACCTTCCCATCAGCGGAGAGGGAGATACGGTGGTCTGCGAGGCGGAGCTGGATGCACCTCTGACGGGGATCCAGGATGTGTACTTCACCTTCAGCGGAGAAGGATACGAGATTTTGGACTGGGTCTTTGAATGATGATACAAGGGTCATAAGTCAAAACTGCGAGTTATGCTTGCATAAACGAGCATTTTGACTTAAGGACCCGAACAAACATGAGCAAGTAGCAATTTCCTGCGAAGGCAGGAAATTAGCGGATTGCGAATGCATGACAACAGAGCGCAAAGCGGTCTGTTGTAGTGTAGAATTGCGAGAGTTGCGCAGCAACGGAGCAATTTGTTGTATCAGATAAAACAGAAACTGCACCGCTCGTACCGTTTCCGCAATGCCCTTATTATAGTGAAGAAACGGAAACGGAACGGAAACGATTAAGTGACCGTAAAATGTGGATTTTACAGGGGTTGACAATAATTTTGTCAGCCCCTATAATTTATTTGTAATATTTTTGTAACATTCGATTTGCACAGAGGCGAAATCAGGGGATTGCGCCTCGATTTTATGGGGATACGATTCATGAGAGTTTCAGTTGCAGCCAAGATCATAGCGGGCGGCCTGCTGGCAGCAGGTCTTTTTCTGGTGCCCGGGACCTGCGCTCAGGCGGAGACTACCAATTCCATCATCGGCGGGGGCGGCGTTGCTGGCGTGACCGGCATCACCGATCTGACCGAGGATGAGCTCATCGCCATGGCGGAAGAGTCCGAAGGATCTTTTTACGGCTACACCAATATCGGCATCTGCAATGTGGAAGAGGGCAACCTGAATGTCCGTGCTGCCGGCACTTCCGACGCTTCCATGCTGGGCAAGCTTCCCAGAAACGCAGCATGCGAGATCCATTACATCGACGAGAACGGCTGGGCACAGATCACTTCCGGTGAAGTGAACGGCTGGGTGAATTCCGAGTATCTGCTGATGGGTGCCGAGGCGAGAGTGAAGGCACACGAGCTGGTCCGTACCGTAGCACTGGTCCAGACCAACGGCCTGAATGTCCGCGAGGAGCCCAGCACCGATTCTGCTATCCTTACCCAGATGCTTAAAGGGCAGGAGCTGGAGTTCGTTCAATATGTAGACAACGGTTGGATCGAGGTGACGATCGACGCCGATACCTGCTACGTGGCAGGGGAATATGTGGAAGTTACCGAGATGCTGGACGTGGCAGTTACCATGAAGGAACTCCTCTACGGCCAGGGCATTTCCGATACCCGCGTTGCTATCTGTGAGTATGCAAAGCAGTTCGTAGGTAACCCTTATGTATGGGGTGGCACCAGCCTGACCAAGGGCTGCGATTGCTCCGGATTCGTCATGGTGATCTTCAAGAAGTGGGGCTACTCCTTGAGCCACTCCTCCAGAGCACAGGCCAACGAGGGAACCAAGATCAAGTTCTCCGAGATCAAGCCCGGCGACCTGATCTTCTACGGCAACAGCCGCGGAACCATCAACCATGTGGGTATCTACCTGGGCAACGGACAGGTCATTTCCGCATCCAGCCCCAAGACCGGTATCCGTATCTCTCCTTACAACTACCGTACTCCTCTGAAGTATGTGAGAGTGATCAAAGACTAAAGACCGTAAGACAGTGCGGCAAAATAAATATTTACAATTATCAAGGGATATGGTAACATATCCCTTGTGTTGTGTAATGCGGGCACTCGGTTTGCGGCTTCTCCGGCCGGGGCTTAGTGTTTCGCCAAATTATGTGGCGCTAAAAGCGCATTAGGAGGTTTTTCAAATGATCACCAAAGAGAAAAAGACAGCCATCATGAACGAGTATGCAAGAACCCCCGGCGACACCGGTTCCCCGGAAGTTCAGGTTGCAGTGCTCACCGCAAGAATCCAGGAGCTCACCGAGCACCTGAAGGAGAACCCCAAGGATCATCATTCCCGTCGCGGAATGCTGAAGATGATCGGCCGTCGTCGTGGCCTTCTTGACTATCTGAAGCAGGTAGACATTGAGAGATATCGTGCTCTGATCGAGAAGCTTGGCCTGAGAAAGTAATCCTAAACTTTACGCGAAAGAATGGGAAACTATGCCGGCGGCATATTTTTTCATTCTTTTTGCGTAATTGGAGCATTTTCTGGTAACTCGGAATAAAGAGTGTCCACCGAGACCGCTGAAAAGCGTGCGAGGGATTCTCGTATTTTTTTCAGTAGTTTCGGTACCTTTTTATTCCTTGTAATAAATCGCCGAAAGGCAAAGGAGGTACCATATGGCATACCGGACTTATGAAATGGAACTGGCCGGCAGAACCCTGAAGGTCGACATCGATCGTGTGGGTAAGCAGGCAAACGGCTGTGCGTTCATGCACTACGGTGACACCACCGTTCTGTGTACCGCAACCGCATCTGAGAAGCCCCGTGACGGGATCGATTTCTTCCCCCTGAGCGTGGAGTACGAGGAGAAGATGTACTCTGTGGGCAAGATCCCCGGAGGATTCAACAAGAGAGAGGGAAAGGCAAGCGAGAATGCGATTCTTACCAGCCGTGTCATCGATCGCCCCATGCGCCCTCTGTTCCCCAAGGATTACCGCAATGACGTCACCCTGAACTGCATGGTGATGAGCGTTGATCCTAACACCCGCCCCGAGTTGGTTGCAATGCTGGGCGCTGCAATTTCCACCTGCATTTCCGACATTCCTTTTGACGGCCCTTGCGCTATGACCCAGATGGGTCTGGTAAACGGTGAGTTCATCGTGAACCCCAACCAGGAGCAGTGGGCAAAGGGTGACCTGAAGCTGACCGTCGCTTCCACCCGCGAGAAGGTGATCATGATCGAGGCAGGCGCCAACATCATCCCTGAAGCAAAGATGATCGAGGCTATTTACAAGTGCCACGAGGTCAACCAGACCATCATCGCATTCATCGACAAGATCGTTGCAGAGTGCGGCAAGAAGAAGCACGAGTACACCAGTTGTGCGATCCCTGCAGAGCTGTTTGAGGAGATCAAGAAGATCGTTCCTCCCGCTGAGATGGAGACTGCAGTCTTCACCGACGAGAAGCAGGTGCGTGAGGAGAATATCCGCAACATCACCGCAAAACTGGAGGAGGCATTCGCAGACAACGAGGAGTGGCTGGCAGTGCTGGGCGAGGCTATCTACCAGTACGAGAAGAAGACCGTCCGCAAGATGATCCTGAAGGATCACAAGCGTCCTGACGGCCGTGAGATCACCCAGATCCGTCCTCTGGCTGCAGAGGTTGATATCATCCCTCGCGTGCACGGTTCTTCCATGTTCACCCGTGGACAGACCCAGATCTGCGACGTCGTTACCCTGGCTCCTCTTTCCGAGTCCCAGAAGGTAGACGGTCTGGATCCCAACGTTACCGAGAAGAGATACATCCATCACTACAATTTCCCTTCCTACTCCGTAGGAGAGACCAAGCCCAGCCGTGGACCCGGACGTCGTGAGATCGGTCACGGTGCACTGGCTGAGAGAGCTCTGATCCCCGTGCTTCCCACTGTGGACGAGTTCCCTTATGCGATCCGTGCCGTATCCGAGACCTTTGAGTCCAACGGATCCACTTCCATGGCTTCCACCTGCGCATCCTGCATGTCCCTGATGGCAGCAGGTGTGCCCATCAAGGCTATGGTTGCAGGTATTTCCTGTGGTCTGGTCACCGGCGATACCGATGATGATTTCGTACTGCTTACCGACATCCAGGGTCTCGAGGACTTCTTCGGCGACATGGACTTCAAGGTGACCGGTACCACCGAGGGTATCACCGCTATTCAGATGGACATCAAGATCCATGGTCTGACCCGCCCCATCGTGGAGGGTGCTATCGCACGCTGCCGCGAGGCGAGACTTTTCATCATGGACAACTGCATGAAGCCCGCTATCGCAGCTCCCAGAGCTACCGTTAACGAGTATGCTCCCAAGATCATCTCCCTGCAGATCGATCCCGAGAAGATCGGTGATGTGGTCGGCCAGAGAGGTAAGACCATCAACGAGATCATCGCTCGCACCGGTGTTAAGATCGATATCGACGACAGCGGCCGCGTAGATGTCTGCGGTGTGGATCAGAAGGGCATGGATGCAGCCATCGAGATGATCAAGATCATCACCACCGAGTTCCAGGAAGGCCAGATCTTCAAGGGCAAGGTTGTCTCCATCAAGGAGTTCGGCGCATTCATCGAGTTTGCACCCGGCAAGGAGGGAATGGTTCACATTTCCAAGATTGCCAAGGAGCGCGTGGAGCATGTTGAGGATTACCTGACCCTGGGTGACGAGGTTACCGTTGTATGCCTCGGCAAGGACAAGATGGGCAGAATCAGCTTCTCCATGAAGGATGTTGCTCAGCACTGAGCTAAAAAAACGTAGTTTTTTAAGGCCGGTTCCCTGAAAAGGGAGCCGGCTTTTTTTGACTTTACGGCCATTTTTTAATAAAATAATAGTATCTGTGCATTGCTCAAAATGCACTCGATCGAAGGAGCTGTTAGGGGCATGAAGGGCTGGAAGAAATTCGCTTCCGACAAATGGTATATGATCCCTGTTTTGCTGTTTTTGGCAGTGGTGGGGATATTCTACGCTGTTGTCGGACAGAACAGCTACCTTGCAATTCATGACGACCTGGATCTGTTCATTCCCCAGTACCGCATCCTGAAGGAGACCCATTCCTTCTTCGCTCACAATACGGAGCTTCCCTTCCTGGGAGGCATCAGCAGAGATGCCTTTCCTTCGGAATTTTCCCTGTATTCCTTTTTGTTTATGCTGTTGCCGGATTATCCGGCCTATATCGCCGCGTATCTGCTGAAAGTCGTGATCGCTCTGGTTTCCTGTCTGCTGCTGGCAGATGACATGGCGAAGACCAAGGGCTTTGGTCCCGGCTTTGCGGAATCTCTTTCGGACAAGGGCCAGCGTGCCATTCTTTGGGGATGCAGCTTTGCCTACGGGATCCTGAATCTGTTCCCTGCCTTCGGTATCGCCTTTGCATCGATCCCGCTGGTGATCTACCTATTCCGGAAGGTTTACAGAGAGCCTTCACCCAAGTGGTTTGTGGCGCTGTTTTTCTATCCTCTGGTGTCCTATTTTTCCTACTTCGGACTCTTTATCCTGTTCTATGCTACCCTGGCCTGTCTGATCCTCTGGATCGGTTGCGGGATCCGGAAGAATCCTCCCGCAGGCTTCCGCGGACCGCAGAAAAAACTGTGCCTTTCTCTGCCGCTGGTGCTGGGGATCACAGTGCTTTCCCTGGGGTATATCCTCTGCGAGTACCGGTTGTTCGCCCTGTTCTTGCTGGGAGGGAGCGAGACCATCCGCAGCTCCATCGTTCCCGGGGCGTTAAGCTGGAGCGAGGTTTTCAACACGGGCTGGTATGTGTGGCTCTACGGCATGATGCATGCTAATGACGCTCACCAGTATGTGGTGCTGCCGGTGGTGGTGGTCTTTTTCCTGTTCCTGAACATTCGCTATATCGTGCGGGGAAAGGGACGGGATATTTTCCGGGATCCCTTCAATCTGGGCTTTGTGCTGCTGATCCTGAACGCTCTTTGTTACGGGCTCTATTACCGGGAGCCGGTGCGGAACGAGATCTCCGTGCTGGTGCCGCATCTGACCGGATGGCAGTTTAACCGCACCATCTTTTTCAATCCATTCCTCTGGTACGGCCTCTTTTTCCTGGCCTGCTGCAGGGTCTACACCGAGACCCGGAAGGCGGAGCGGGAGACCACACGAAAGCTGGGAACTGCAGGGGTTTCAGTTGCAATCCTGCTGGCGGTGGGAGCAATCCTGCTGCAGCCCATGGAGTTTAACGACCTGTACAATACCGCAGCCGGCACGGCTTACCGGATCGTCCGGGGAGAGTACAGCGACAATCTGAACTACCGGGAATTCTACAGCGAAGAGCTTTTTACCGAGATCAAGGAGGAGCTGGGATACGAAGGAGAGTGGTCCGTGGCCTACGGCCTGTATCCCGCAGTGCTGGAGTATAACGGCATCGCCACCCTGGACGGCTATCTGGGGTACTACGGTCAGGACTATAAGGAGCGCTGGCGGGAGGTTATCGCCCCTGCGCTGGACAGGGTACCGGAATCCGCAAATTATTACGATAATTGGGGCGCCAGATGCTACCTGTATTGGGGCACCGATGTAACCGTGGATATGACCACCAAGTCCCTGCTGGGGCTTACGGATAGCGATATTTACATCAACACCCGGGCCCTGTCGGACATGGGATGCAGGTATCTGTTTTCCCGTCTTGAGATCGGCAATGCGGAGGAAGAAGGGCTATCTCTTGCAGGCAGATTTTCCTCCCCGGATTCGCCCTATGAAATCTACGTCTACACCCCGTAAAATGGGCATTTTTCAGTTTCTGCTTTTTTAATAAAATCTTTGCGTTTGATTCATTGTATCGCGTTCCGGAAGCGTGCATAATGAGGTGGAGTGGGTAGCAGTATCCGCTCCGCTTTTATGTAATCGGATCATTTTTTGAACGGGCCTGCCGGGATCTTACGGCCGGTGCCGGGAGGATGAAATGTTTGGATATGTGAACATCAACAAGCCGGAGATGAAGATCAAGGATTACGACACGTACCGGTCCTACTATTGCGGTCTGTGCACGGCGCTGAAGAAGTCCTGCGGTCTGTGCGGGCAGATGAGTCTGAGCTATGACATGACTTTTCTGTACGTGCTTCTCACGGATCTCTACGAGCCGGAGACCAGAGTGGTGAAACGCCGTTGTCTGGCGCATCCTTTTTCCACGCATCCTGCACGGATCAATGACATCGCCGAGTATGTGGCAGACATGAACGTACTACTGACCTATTACAAATGTATGGACGACTGGCGGGACGAGAGGAAGATTCTGCGGCTTTGCTATGGCAAGGACCTGCGCAGATGCTCCCGTAAGCAGCGGAAGAAATACCGTGAGAAGATCCGGGTGATGCGTGGGCTGCTGGAGGATATCTGGACGAAGGAAAAGGAAAACTGCCAGGATCCGGATGTGATGGCCGGCCTCTTCGGTCAGATCATGTCCGAGGTTTTCGCTTACCGGAAGGATGAGTGGGAGGACGAGCTCCAGCGCATCGGCTTCAATCTGGGGAAGTTTATCTACCTGGTGGATGCCTATGAGGATATCCCCGAGGATGTGAAGAAAAATCGTTACAATCCTCTGAAGGAGCGCTATGAGGATCCGGATTTCGAGACGGATACCAGAACGGCCCTGACCATGATCATGGCGGATTGCTGTAAGGATTTTGAAATCCTTCCTCTGTTGGAGGAATTGGATATTTTGAGAAACATTTTGTATTCCGGCGTCTGGTGCCGCTTTGAGACGATTCAGGCGGAGCGGGTAGGCAGAAAGGAACAGGAGTAAACGATGTATTTTGATCCGTACGCGGTCCTGGGGGTGTCCCGGGATGCCTCTGAGGAGGAGATCAAAAAAGCATACCGAAGCCTGAGCAGAAAATATCATCCCGACTCCAATGTGGGGAATCCGAATCAGGAGCAGGCAGAGGAAAAATTCAAAGAGATTCAGGCCGCATACAAGCAGATTATGAAGGAGCGGACGCAGGGGTACAGCAGCAATTTCAGCGGTTTTGGCGGAGGTACCTATGGCGGCGCTTCCGGTTCATCCGCCGGCAGTACGACCTGGGGAAGCACCAAGGCTTCCTGGGAGAGTGGCAATACTTCTTCGAAATATGGCGGAGAAGCCTGCGGCTATGAGGAGAACATGGTACTTCGGGCTGCGGGTAATTATGTTCGGAGTGGCTATTACAAGGAAGCCAGGAATCTGCTGGATGAGATCCCGTTTGATGAAAGAAACGCACGGTGGTATTATTACAGCGCATGTGCGAACAACGGTCTCGGAAACAACCTTCAGGCACTGTCCCACGCCCGCAGGGCGGTAGCGATGGAACCTGCAAATCTGGAATACAGGTCCTTCCTGAACAAACTGGAAGTGGCGGGCGAATGGTACACCGAGCGGCAGTCCTTCTACGGATTCCCGGTGACCAGAGGGGACGATTATTGTCTGAAGATGTGCATCGCCAATCTGCTTTGCAATCTGGCCTGCGGTGGCAGCGGACTGTGTTGCGCAAGGTATTAATGACCGGTTCCGTTCGGCGAACGCTCAGCCGGGAATACGCGGGAGGGAGTTTTTGACATGGATGAAGAATTGCAAAAAGAGTTACAGTCTCTGAAACGGAGCCTTTTGATCAACCGGATCCTGAACGGGGTCCTGCTGGCGGTGATGGTGGTGCTGCTGATCTGCGGTATCCGGATGATCCGGATCATCACTCCGGTGATTGACGATGTGAAGCAGATCTCGGACACCGTGGAGCGTCTGGAATCTCTGGATCTGGCGACGTTGATGGAGAATGTGGACAGCATCGAAACCCAGCTTTCCTCCGTGGACTGGGACAAGGTGGTGGACAAGATCGACGCCATCGATATGCAGGCTTTCAACGACGGACTGAACACCATCAAGAGCATCGATGTGGAGCAGTTCGGTAAGGCCATCGAAAATCTGAATTCCATCATGACGGCATTAAAGAGCCTGCCTTTCTTCTGATGGGACAGGACGCCTGAAGAAACAGAAAAAGCGGTATTTCCGATCACTCGGAGATACCGCTTGTTTTAGTGCCTGCTTTGTTCTATGGGCGGCTTATCCTTCCCACAGAACCACCTTCCCTGCTTTTCTGGAGGCCTTCACATCGATGAGACGCTGATTCTCGGAACCGCGGAAGCGGAGCCTCAGATTGCGCTGGGCAAAGATGAACTCCCCGTCCACCAGGACGTCCAGCAGATCCAGAAGACGGTGTACGTACTCGTCCCCTTCCGCCTCCCAGCGGAGCAGATCCTCGTAGAGGTAGCCGGTGTAGCTCCAGATGGTCTTGTCCGGAAAACGGTCGTGGATCTTCTGAGCCAGGTCATAGACTACGGGACGGTTCTGGGATTCCATAGGCTCGCCCCCCAGGAAGGTAAAGCCGGAGATGTATTCATGATCGACGGCTTCCAGGATTTCCTTCTCGGTCTCTTCGGTATAAGGCTGGCCGAAGGTGAAGTTCCAGGTCTCGGCGTTAAAGCAGCCTTCGCAATGATGAGTGCAGCCGCTGACAAAGAGTGACACCCGGACGCCGGGGCCGTCGGCCACATCGGTTTTCTTGATCACGGAGTAATACATAAATGCAGGACCTCGCTTCGAAAATCTATTGGTGCAGTGAATGAAAAAGCCCTATCGGAAGCACTTCCGACAGGGCTTTCGATCTGTTGATGGATTAAAGGTGAAGTACGCGTGCCTTGATCTCCTTGGTCTTTCCGGTGTTCCAGAAATTCTCACCAAGGTATCCGCAGGTGCGGCGGGTGACGTTCATCTTGGAATGATCCTTGTTGTGGCACTGAGGGCATTCCCACTCGTTGTCCGCATTGATGAGAATCTCTCCGTCGTAACCGCAGACATGGCAGTAATCGGACTTGGTATTGAACTCGCCGTACTGGATGTTCTCGGAGATGTACTTGATCACCGTCTTCACGGATTCCACATTCTGGGTCAGGTTCGGCACCTCGACGTAGGAGATGGCGCCGCCCAGAGACAGGTTCTGGAACTGACTCTCGAATGCAAACTTGTCAAAGGCACTGATGGGCTCACGCACATCGATGTGATAGGAGTTGGTGTAGTAACCCTTGTCGGTGACGTTGGGGATGTCGCCGAACTTCTCGCGGTCGATCCTTGCGAAGCGGTAGCACAGGCTCTCTGCGGGAGTGCCGTAGAGTGCGAAACCGATGTTGGTCTCTGCCTTCCACTGCTTCACGGCGTCGTTCAGACGCTTCATGACCCGGAGTGCGAACTCCTTACCCACGGGATCGGTGTGGGACACACCCTTCATGGCGTAAGTGGTCTCGTAGAGGCCGATGTAGCCCAGGGAGATGGAAGAGTAGCCGCCGAAGAGGAGTTTATCAATGGTCTCGCCCTTCTTCAGACGGGCGATGGCACCGTACTGCCAGTGGATGGGGCTTACATCGGATCTGATGCCCAGCAGAGCCTTGTGTCTGCACATCAAAGCTTCGAAGCAGATCTGGAGACGCTCATCCATGAGCTTCCAGAACTTCTCCTCGTCGCCCTTTGCCAGGATACCGATCTGGGGCAGGTTCAGGGAGACGACACCCTGGTTGAAACGGCCTTCGAACTTATACTCGCCGTTCTCGTCCTTCCAGGGAGCCAGGAAGGAGCGGCAACCCATGGGCGAGAAGACGTTGCCTTCGTAATTCTCACGCATCTTCTTTGCGGAGATGTAATCGGGATACATTCTCTTTGCGGAGCACTCGGCTGCCAGCTCGGTGACATAGTCATACTTGCCGCCCTTCAGGCAGTTGTTGTCGTCCAGAACGTAAACCAGCTTGGGGAAGGCGGGAGTCACATAAACGCCCTTCTCATTCTTGGTTCCCTCGATGCGCTGGCGAAGGATCTCCTGGATGATCTCAACGGTCTCTTCAATATAAGGATCCGTATCGTCGATGTGCAGGAACAGAGTGACGAAAGGAGACTGGCCGTTGGTGGTCATCAGGGTATTGATCTGATACTGGATGGTCTGGACGCCGCTCTTGAGCTCGTCACGGACACGAAGCTTTACCACGCGCTCCTTGTCCTCCTGGGACATTGCGGAACCGAACTCCTCGTCCAGCTGACGGCGGAATTTATCACGGCTCTTGCGCAGGTACTTGCCCAGGTGCTTGATGTTCACGGACTGGCCGCCGTACTGGTTGGAAGCCACTGCCGCGATGATCTGGGTGGTGACGGTGCATGCCACCTGGAAGCTCTTGGGAGACTCGATCATCTTACCGTTGATGGAGGTACCGTTGTCCAGCATGTCCTGAATATTGATCAGGCAGCAGTTGAAGATGGGCTGGATGAAGTAGTCCGCATCATGGAAGTGGATCACACCGTTGTCGTGTGCCAGGGAGATGTGCTCCGGCAGCAGAAGACGACGGGTAACATCACGGGAGACCTCGCCCGCGATATAATCTCTCTGGGTGGAAGCGAGACGTGTATTCTTATTGGAATTCTCCTCAGCCAGCTCCTTGTTCTCGTCACGGATCAGCTTGAGGATGGACTCGTCGGTGGTATTGGACTTACGCAGCAGGCTGCGCTGATACCGGTAGACGATGTACTTCTTGGAAAGGGTGTATTTGTTGTGCTCGACCAGGCTCTCCTCGATCATATCCTGGATGTGCTCCACGGTGAGGATCTTGCCCTGTGCGCTCTCAAGCTCGACATCGCGCAGGATCAGGTTGATCAGCTCGTCGCTGGCCCGCTCCGATTCCTCCACCTCGTTGTTGGCTTTTTTGATAGCGGCTACTATTTTTTGTGCTTCATAGTCAACAATACGGCCGTCTCTTTTTTGAATCTTCATAACTAATTCCTTTCCCAAACCCAGTAAATATGCGTAAAAATAAGGGCGTAACAATCGTTATAGAAATCGCCCTTGACTCCACAAGATTTTGTATTCGGTTAGCCGGTCACTAACTACATCTTGTAGTTTGTATTATATGAGTCGACTCCCGAAAAAGCAAGTGGCTTACATAAATTAATTGGTGATTCTAAAAAATCTGTGAAAATCTACAAAAAATCCCTGAGGGTTTTTGTTGACATTGAAGAATCGTTAGTCTATACTAACCACTGTTGATAATCGTTTTTCAGTTATCAACAGCGTAGCGATGCGGCAAATTCGCCGTGAGAGCGTCATGAGGCTGCGCAGGTCGGCGCGGCGCGGCGCCCCTCAGGGGGAAGTCTGCCGCAAAACGTTTCATCCCGGCCATCGGCCGGATCGGAGGTACTATGGAACAGACAAAAATGGTCAGCACCATGCAGAAGGATATCATCATCCAGCGCCTGCGGGAGCGGGGGTGCAGGATCACCAAGCAGCGCCTGATGCTGCTGGACATCATCCTGGAGGAGGATTGCTCCAGCTGTAAGGAGATCTTCTACAAGGCGGCCAAGATCGACAATACAATAGGAACAGCCACGGTGTATCGCATGATCAACACCCTGGAAGAGGTGGGGGCCATCAGCCGCAAGAACATGTACCGTGTCGCTTGCGGTACGGAGTGCTGCGAGAAGGAAGCCTGCACCGTATATCTGAAGGACGGCGGTGTGCTGGATCTGAACGGAACGGTATGGAACCGTGTCATTCAGGAGGGGCTGCGTGCCTGTAAGCTGATCCGCCCGGATCAGAGGGTGGCCTCGGTGGAGGCCGGCACCTGCGAATGCAGCTGTAAATAACGGATCCCCTCCCCGGAGCGGACGACAGAGGGCAGAGATCCTACGGAGGTAGTGCTTTGAGTGCTCCGAAGTATCGGCCCCACACCACAAAATCAACAACAGGAGATGAACCGACATGTTTCAGAAGATAGGAAGAAACGATCCCTGCTGGTGCGGCAGCGGAAAAAAGTACAAGACCTGCCACGAGGCCTTCGATGCCAGGATCCGTAAGGAACAGATGGCCGGACACATCGTTCCCCGTCATGACATCATCAAGACCCCGGCCCAGATCGAGAAAATCAAGGAGAGCTGCAAGATCAACATCGCCATTCTGGACGAGATCGAGAAGCAGATCCATGAGGGCATGAGCACGGCGGAGATCGATGACATCGTCATGTCCATGAGCGAGGCGGCAGGCGCCATCCCTGCCCCCCTAAACTATGAGGGATACCCCTACAGCGTGTGCACATCGGTCAACGACCAGGTCTGCCACGGCTTCCCCTCCAAGGACGTGATCCTGAAGAGCGGAGATATCGTCAATGTGGACTGTTCCACCATTCTGAACGGGTATTTCTCCGATTCTTCCCGCATGTTCTGCATCGGCGAGGTCAGCGAGGAGAAGCAGCGCCTGGTACAGGTGACGAAGGAAGCCGTCTACGCGGGACTGGAGGCCGTAAAGCCCTGGGGCTACCTGGGAGATATGGGCCAGGCTGTCCATGACTACTGCTACGAGCGGGGCTACACCGTGGTCCGGGAGATCGGCGGTCACGGCGTGGGTCTGGAATTTCACGAGGATCCCTGGGTAGGGTACCATTCCAAGGCAGGCACCGAGATGCTGCTGGTGCCCGGCATGATCTTTACCATCGAGCCCATGGTAAATATGGGCAAGGTGGAGATCTACACCGACAAGGAGAACGGCTGGGAGGTCTATACCAAGGATCATCAGCCCTCCGCCCAGTGGGAGATCATGGTGCTGGTGACTGAGGACGGACACGAAGTGCTGTGCTGGTAGGCGTGATGTCGAAAGCTTTCGCCTGAGATTTGCTTTTCCGATGTCCAGGAATTACAATGGAATTCTGGTGTAGGCATGGAAACGCGGAGGCTTTTGGAGGAAATACGGTCAATGATTGCGCTCCTGCATGATTACGGATATAAAAAGATTCTTTTTTTATTCCTTGTTGCTGTCGGCGGTTGCATTTTTCTTTTCGCAAGCCGGAAGAAACTATGGGAACGGAGGTACTCGTTCCTGTTTCTTCTCGGTGTTGTGGCCGTTACAACCCTTCCCGCGTTAACGGGGAAGGGGCTGGCATACGGTCACGATCTGTTATTCCACATGAATCGTGTGGAATCCCTCACACAGGAATTGAGACTGGGGCATTTCCCCGCAAAGATCCCGTATTTGTGGATGGATGGGTACGGCTACCCCAGCTCGATTATGTACAACGATATACTTTTATACATTCCGGCGGTTTTGAGGTTGATTGGATTTGATCTCAAAACAGTTTTTTTGTGGTATATTCTTTTGATCAATGCGGGAACTGCCCTCAGTTCATGCGGGTGCTTTTCCAAAATATTCGCTTCGGAACGGATCGGACAGATTCTCAGTCTGGTCTATTGTATGTCCTCTTACCGGTTGGTAGACCTGTATACCAGAGCCGCTGTGGGAGAGTACAGTGCTTTTTGCTTTTTTCCGGTCATTGCTTTGGCGATGTGGGAACTGTTGTACGAGGAGAAGGTGGGCCTTCGGCAGGCGATTTTGTTGGCGTTGGGTGTGTCCGGGGTCCTCTCCGTGCATCTTCTCAGTCTGGTAAGCGTTGGCGTCGGCCTGATTGTTGTATTGCTGTTCCATATCAAGGTCGTGGGAAAGAAAAACTTTCTTTCCGTAATCTTCGGAGCGATGGGGATTTTTGCCGCGTTGAACGCTTATTATCTGGTTCCCTTTGCAGATTATATATTGACTGTTCCTATGAAAATTACCGGGATGTCCTATAGTGGAACTCCCTTTGCTGATCAGGGATCCCGGGCCGGAGTTGATCAGATTTTCGGCGTATTCCGCTCTGTGATGCCGTTAAAGATCACGGACACACAACTTTCCCCCGGCTTGGTCCTGCTGTTAACCCTGGTCTTTGCATTGCTCCTGTTTGTTAAGGGGATGGGAAACAGAAGGATGCTTTTTCTGGGAGGGGTAAGCCTGTTTTTCCTGTTTCTTTCTTCCGGAATGTTTCCCTGGGAAGAACTGACCGACCTGTTTCCTTTTGTGCGCAATGTTGATGTGATACAATTCTCTTGGCGGCTGATGACCTTGCCTGTCGTGTTTTTGACACTTTTGCTGGGAGAGTGTCTGTCAGCCGGCTTTAAGGATAAGAATCCGAAGGACCGTATTTCAAAGTGCATCGTCGGCGGGATCGTTTTTCTGGAGTTGTTCACGGTGCCTTTCCTGTACACGGACCAAAACAACTATTGGGCGGCCTTCAGGGATCAATGGGATCTGAACCTGTCCTATGTGGGAAAGGGAGAGTATCTGCGCCTGGGAAGCACTGTTCCGGAAGAAAAAGCGGATCCGATCTTTTATGACCTGGAGGGAAGTGTTCTGGGTTTTCATGGGACGTTCTGCCTGCTCTCCGTGCAAGACGCCGGGAAGGAAGCTTTTGTCCAGATTCCCGTATTTAATTATAAGGGATACATCGCCGAGAACGAAGTAACCGGGGAGCGGTTAACGATTGTTGACGGCGATAACAATATGATCCGTGTGCTGATCCCGGAGAGATATTCGGGAAACGTGCTGGTTACGTTCCGGGAATTGTGGTATTGGCGCCTGGCGGAAACGGTTTCACTTTTGTCAGCATTGATCCTCATTATCGGCGGTACGATCTGTCTGCACGGAGCGCGGAGATGTCGAAAAAATGCTGTAGCGTAAAAGGATAAGGTTAGATGAAGGGAAAGAAAGATCGTTTTATTCGGGAGATAGACTGGAAATCGCTGTATTACGGTCCCGCGATTGTTGCGCTGATAACATTCCTGTTTTTTTTCTGGATGTACGGAGTTCGTATTTTGAATCCGCTCTATACCGACTGGATGATGTTGGGAGGAGATCTGACGCAGCATTATCTCGGGTGGCAGGCCTTTGCAAATGAGACCTGGATGTTCCCTCTGGGAGGCTTGAGAACCCTTAGTGCCCCAATGACAACGTCTGTTATTTTTACGGACAGCATCCCGCTTATGGCGATTCCATGCAAACTGATTGCGCATTTGATCAAGGTGCCATTTCAGTATTTTGGGCTCTGGGGATTGCTCTGCTATGAGGCCCAGGCGCTGATCGCCTACCGAATCCTGTCTTACTATACAGAGAATCGTGTAAACGCCGTTCTTGGAGGATTGCTTTCTCTCCTGAATCCTTACTATCTGACTTATATGTTTCGACATACGGCTCTTTCCAGCCATTTTATCCTGCTTTTGGCGTTGGAACTGTGTCTGACTCCTAAAAAATTCGAGGAGAAACGGCGTTTTTTGATGCGCTGTGCTTTATTGGGGCTGATTGCATCCGCAGTGCATATTTATCTTCTTTTGATGGTCGGCATCATTCTGGCTGCCTATTGCTTTGCGGATTTTGTGGTGCATCGGCGCTTTTGGCGAAACGCCATCGGTATGGGAGGATTCCTGGGGACTTCCCTCCTGACGGTCTACATGCTCGGTGGATTCCTGCAGCAGAGTGATACCTACGAAGGGGGCGGCCTCGGGTATTACAGTTTTAATTTGAATGGCTTTTGGAACCCCTGGGGATGGTCTCGGATCCTTCCGGAGCTCCCCAGAGTTTATCCGAAACAGGGTGTAGCATATTTGGGCATGGGTGTGTTCTTACTGCTTTTGGTAGCCTGCGTCGGTTTTTTCGTACGGCGCAGGAAGAAGGCCATCCGTAAGTGCCTGGTCTCCGTAATTTCTCTGGTGCTCACCTTCCTGGTCAGCCTGGGATTTGCCGTAACTTATCAGATTACCTACGGAGACCGGATTCTTCGAACTTTTTCTGTTCCCAAGAGAATCGAGGAATTGTGGGGAATCTTCCGCGTTACGAGCAGAGTTGCGCAGGTATGCGTATATGCGCTGATGTTGAGCGCACTAATCATGGTGTTGCGCTCGCTCTCTCCCAAAATTGTGACCGCCGTGGTTTTCGCTGTGCTGTGTCTCCAGGCTTTTGATCTCAGCGAAGGTCTCCTCTCTGCCAGAAAAGGCGAGACGTTTGGCAACGTGACATATGAAAATACCCTCTCTGAGTTGGAGGTCATGCAGGTCCTGGCGGAGTGCCCGGAATACAGACGCCTGGTACTGGCATCGGATCTTGGCATGGGAACTCCCACCTATGATCCGGATACCCTCTACATGTTGGCAGATTGGACCATTAAGAACGGGAAGACCCAGAGTAACTTTTATTTTGCAAGACTCCTGGGAGCGGAAATGGCATACAAGACTCAGGAAATGTTGGAAGCCGGCGATTCGACCGATGTGTTTGTGTTCTTTCCCGGCAATTACTTTTTGGCCAAAGACAGGCCCTTCCACTTTTACCTGGCGGGAGACCTGTTGATCGGTACGAGAGATCCCCTGGAAGGGGTGGATGAGATTCCTCTGAAGATCACGGAATTTAACCTGATGCCCGCCGCCGGCGAATACCTGGATCTGGCGGAGGACGATGAGAGTGGCCGGTTGATTCATTATGGCGGCACCAGCTATGGACCGTATATTGAACTGCCTGCCGCAACTTATGAGGTGGATGTGTTTGGCAATCTCATCGCAAATGCCAGCATTTCTTTCACGGCGGATCGGGGGCAAACGGAAATTACGGATCAAAGTGAGATCATCGCGGCCTATCGGGTATTTCATAGGTTTGTGCTGATGGAGCCCGTCGAGGATTTTGAAATGGTGGTGCGAAATCAACAAACTGTCGATTGTAAACTGGAATACGTGACTCTCTATCGACTGGATGGACTGGAGTAGATATGCTTGTTCAGTTGCATGCTTACGGATTCAAAAAGTTTTTCTTTATAGTACTCAGTGTCATTGCTTTTTGTGGATGTGTCTTTTGCTGCAGAAAAAAAATCTGGGAAAACAGGAAGATTCTCTGTGGGCTTTTGGGTGTGATGTTTCTTACGTTGCTTCCGGAATTTTTGGGCATCGGCGTGGTCGCGGGAAATGATCTGGTGTTCCATCACATTCGCCTGGAGGCGCTTGCGCAGGAGTTGAAGTTGGGGCATTTTCCTGCCAGGATCCCGTATCTGTGGATGGACGGGTATGGGTATCCTAGCTCCATCATGTACAATGATATCCTCCTCTATTTTCCGGCTATACTGCGATTGATTGGATTTGAACTGACGACAGCCTATCTGTGGTACGTGGTCCTGATCAATGGGGCTACGGTGATCAGTTCTTATCTGTGCTTTTCAAGGATTTTTTCTTCCAAATCCATCGGGTTTATCCTTTGTGTGGTATATAGCCTGGTGCCTTATCGACTTCTGGATATCTATACCAGAGCTGCGGTGGGAGAGTACAGTGCCTTTTGTTTTTTTCCGATCATTGCTCTGGCAATCTGGGAACTGCTCTACGAAGAGAAGATCGGACTGAGACAGTCCCTCTTGCTGGCCTTGGGAATGACGGGGGTGTTCTCGGTTCATATTCTCAGCGTGATCGTTGTCGGGATCGGGCTGTTCCTTGTATTGCTGTTCGGGATCAAGGTGGTGAGAAAAAAGCGTTTTTTTCCTGTGGTTTTCGGCGCTGTCGGGATCTTTGCCGCATGGAATGCCTATTTTCTGGTTCCATTCCTGGACTATACTCTGACGGTTCCGATGTGGATCACGGGTAAATCCTACGGGGTTCCCTTTTCGGAGTCGGAGAGAAATGCGACTGTAAAGCAGATCTTTGATTATTTCGGCTCACTTATGAATGAGGCAGTGGCGGATTCTCCCATCACGCCGGGATTGTCCCTTTCCCTTTCCGTTTTGTTTATGTTGCTCCTGTTTGTCAAAAATAAAGGCAATCGAAGAATGCTGTTTTTGGGAGGAAGCAGCATCATGGTGCTGTTTTTGATATCCGAGCATTGTCCCTGGGATCGGATAGTCACGATCCTTCCTTTCCTGAAGGTGCTGGGGGTGATACAATTTTCCTGGCGGCTGATGATCCTTCCGGTGGTATTTCTCACTTTATTGCTGGGAGAATGTCTGTCAGTCATGCTGGAGATTGAGGCACTAAAGCCGGTGGTGAGGACCGGGATTTATGTAGGGATTCTTTTGACGGCCCTGGTGGTGCTTCCTTTTCAATATGTGGGAAGCAGTGGGCAACGTGCCGTTTTTCGGGACCAATGGGATCTGGATCTGTATTTTGTTGGCTCCGGTGAATACATGAAGCAAGGGAGCTACATCCCGCAGGAAACCGCGACTCCGGTTTTTCACGATATGACGGGGGAAGTGCTGGGATGCAGAGGGACGACATACCTGATCTCCGTGGAAGAGGCGGGGAAAGAGGCATTCGTGCAGATCCCTGTATTTAATTACAAAGGATATGTTGCGAGACAGGAAGCTACCGGAGAAAAAATGCCGGTCACGGACGGTGAGAACAACCTGGTGAAGGTACTTGTCCCCGAGGGTAGCTCCGGCAATATATTGATCGGCTTTCAGGAGCCATGGTACTGGCGGCTGGCGGAGGGCATCTCGCTTCTGTCAGTGATCTGCACCGCTCTCACGGCGGCATGCTTCCGGAAGGGTATGAAGGCAAGCACCGGCCTTTCCGTGGAAAAAAAGAGAAGGAATAACCCAAATGAAAATTGACGGGAAACGTGATCTCCTAACAAAAAAAGGGTGCAGCGCCGCTGTTTTGGCGGCGTTATTTCTGCTTGGCACGGTTGTTCGCTTTCTGATTGCCGATTTTGATCGGACAATGTTTACCTATCAGGATGAACTGCGATACTACGCCCTGGCGCGGAGCATTTTTCTGGGGGAAGGAGTGGCTTATCATGGTGCGACTCTGACGTTTCAAAAGTTGGGCTATACGCTTTTCCTGGTCCCCTTTTTTCGAATCACCGATGTGACCCTGCGCTTGAAATGGATTGCTTTGTTCAACAGCGCATTGTTTTGCACCGGGATTTTCCCGTTGTACGGGATTGCGCGGAAGCTGGGACTGGGAGACGGTTACTGTTTTCTGGGAATGATTCTGTTCCTGATTTGGCCGGATGGTTCTTACAGTGCGACGTTCCTGTCGGAATCTTTGTATTTCCTTTTGCTGCTTTGCTTTGTGCTACTCTGGCTTTGCAATCTTGCGGAGCGGAGCGCATGGAGAGCCGTTGGCTTGGGGTTTCTCTGCTATTACGGGTATTTCACGAAAGAAGTGTTTCTGATCCCTTTTCTTTGCGTGCTTCTTTATGAAGTGTATGCCGCTGTATTTCCCGGGAAATTGCGGAATATGGGGATGAGGAACACAGCGCTTTTTGCGATGATATTTGTGGGTACGCATTTGCTGGTCAAGTCGATCTTCTTCAGTGGTTACGGGAACTCCTATGATCAGATGAGTCTGAGTGCCATTGGATCACCGGCGTCTTTCGCTTATATGGTCTACGCTTTTTTCTATTATCTGGCGGCGATCCTGACGGCACTGCTGGTGATCCCGGTCGTATGCACTCTTGTATTGGGAGAAAGAGAGACCGGACCTGTAAAGAGTCTGACGTTCTTTGTCGGGGCCTTTAGCATTGTCTGCGCAGCGACGGTTGCCTACACAATCTCCGTACGGGAAGATCTTGGCAGAATGGTTCCCAGAGTTCATATGCGATATATCGGGCCGATTCTGCTCCTTTATCTGTTGCTGTTCCTGCGGATTTTGGAGAAGGGTGATCTGCAAAACACAGACCGGAAGCCTTTGCTGAAGCAGCTTCTTCTGATTGCATCGGTCTATGCGATTGGCATTTTCCGCGGTGTTACCAGAGGAAGTTCGATCGATCAGTACATCCTGGAATGGTATGCAATCCTGGCGATCAACCTTCCGCGGGCGCTGTTCGGAGGGAGTCTGCCCAATGTATGGATCGCATTGGCCCTCAACCTTGTCCTGGGGATCGCTGTCTGGATCTTTTATCGTCTGTCCACGGGAGAAAAACCAGCTGTGGCGCGAAAATTATATATTTCTGCGATCGTCCTGGTTTGCCTGGTCGGAAACATTGCGGCCAGGAGCATCTACCAGCATGCGATGGCCATTTCCGGGGAAGAGGTTGCGGAACTGCAGGGCGTACAGAGCTTTCTGGAACAGCTCCCGAAGGGGACTGTGGTCGCCTATTATACGAATCCGGAAGAGATCACACTGCAGGTAAAGAAATTTGATACGTACATCGATCACAAGGGAATCCAATTCCGATCCGATCGATCCTTGAAAGTGGACGGAGAATGGCTGATGACAGGGACGGGAGCAGAGCCGGTGACCGGGGAGGCGCTGGATCTGAACGAGGTTCCGGAATACGTTATCCTGGAAAAGGATGCTGCGACTTATGGAATCGCTGATGAGTTGCTCCCGGTAGACCTGGAAGGAACCCCGCAGAAGAATTATTTTCTGTATCATGTCGTTCCGTAAACGGTGGTTGTGAAGGAATTGGGAGTTCAATGCTCCTCCGGGATCACCCACACCCCCTCCTGCTGATAGTAGGAGAGCAGCAGCGGGATCAGTTGCTTTCCCCGCTGCACCTGGCAGGAGAAGACCATCACATGGGCGAAGGAGGACTTCACCCAGTAGGTGTCCACCTTCAGCGGCGTCCCCTCCATGCGTACATAGAGCGGCGCCACATGCCCCTGGGAATCGAAGGAGGCGATGACGGGCACCGGTGTCACGGGCTTGTAATCAAAGGATGTATAGGATGGGAAACCGGCCATGGTACCTCCTTTCCGCGGATTTTACGATCAGACGGTCCCTTTATGGGACAGTTTTTTTCAGCACACCGATCTCTCGTACACCTATTTAAGAACAAATGTTCGGATTTGTAAATCGAACAAAATATGAAAAATGACCTGACTCTATTGACAATCGGAAATCTCGATTGTTATACTTTTTATTAGTGAGCAACCGATTGCGCAACAATTTTCCGGAGGTACCTATGGAAGAAAAATTCATTGTAAACATTATCCACCGCCCCGAAATGGTGCCGGAGTATTCCGCCACCGTCACCGGACAGGGAAAGGAAGAGGACATCGGCGACGAGAAGCTTCTGACGGAGTCCCTGGACATTTTCAAGACCCAGCAGCGACTGGCCCATGAGAACGGTCTGAAGACTACCATTCAGATGACCTACGCATCCCTTTTCAACGACGAGGCCGTGGAGCTGGCAAAGCATGACCACGAGGTCTACGGCGACGAGATCGCCCTGAGCCTTCTGGGACTTCCCTGCGAGGAGTTCCGTGAGAAATACCACACCAAGGATTTCTGTATCTGGATGTTCTCCATGGAGGACAAAAAGGCCATCGTCCGGGATGTGTTCGGGAAGTTCTACGACCGTTTCGGCTTCTGGCCCGAATCTACCGGTTCCTATTACATGGATGCGGATCTGATCAATTTCATCAAAGCGGAGTACCCCACGGTAAAATGTGCCGTGGCCACCTGCTGGGAGGAGGGCCCCAAGGCCTACCATACCTGCAATAATTCCTGGTACACCCTCTTTGACGGCGGTCCCTGGGCTCCCTGGATCCCTTCCAAACAGAACACCCACGCCCCTGCGGCAAATGAGGCGGAGGATTCCGGCATCGTGGCCATCCCCCACCTTTCCAGAGATCTGATCGCCTGCTACGACGGCAACGGATCCAATTTCGGAACCCACCCCCAGAACGTGCTTCGCGGCATGATCTATGACAGCAAGACCTGGGAGTTCCCTTATCTGTACAACCTCATCGACCAGTACCGCGCCCTGGCAAAATACAACAACGGCTACGCCTACAACATGATGTTCGTGGGCCCCGGCTGGATGAACAAAATGGGCCGCTGGGAGGCTCCCTACGAGCTTCTCTACAAGTCATACAGCGAGGGATGTAAATACTACGGCGACCTGAAGAAGGCCGGCAAACTTTGCGACATGACCATGAGCGAGTTCGCCGACTATTACCGCGAGAAGAAGGGCTACACCGAGCCGGAATGCGCCCTCTGGCGTGACATCCTCTACGGCTCCGACAAGCAGCTCTTCTGGTACTGCGATCCCTTCATGAGAGCCTGCGTCAACATGGACCAGGGCGGCGCCATCGTGGACCTGCGCCCCTATGCGGCGAAGCTGGAGTGGCCCGTGGGCATCGGCACGAAGCATGTCCAGGACGCTTCCTATCCCTTCCTGATCCAGGAAAAATACAGGGCCGGTTACTTCACCCACTACGCGGGAGAGGGCACCGTCCGCAGCGCAAAGCTCAGCTACAAGGGGGAGGAGGTGGACCTGTGTCTGACCCCCACCAAGGCGCATTTTTCTCAGGAGGGCAATACCAGGATCCTGACCCTGGATCCCGTCACCATCGAGTTCCGGAACCTGACGGTGAAGCTTCAAACCAGAGAGTACTTCGAGGAAGGCAGCTCCTCCATTAAGATCGAGCGCACCATTCTGGAGATGAGCGATCCCACTGCAGAGGTGACTCTGAACGAGTACATGGTGGCCTGCTACGGCACCACGGAGTACCCCGAGGACATGACCTGTATCACCCTGAAGGCAGACGAGAAGGAGATCCGGTACGAGTACAAATGCCGGGAAGAGGCAGTCGCAGGTGCCGGGGAAGTGTCCGCAGTGATCCCCGCCATCGAGACCCGCGTTTCCATGACCCAGACCGGCGGTGCGGAAGGATACATTAAGGAAGGCTACGCCTTCTCCCCCATGTTCACCCTGGGATATCGCAAGCAGATCAAGGATAAGGAGGTATTTGCTACATGGCTCAACTTACAAAAGGCAAATTAAATTACAGGTGTCCTTCCTGCTTTATGCGTGACCTGGACATCGATATGTTCTACAATAAGGAGACCGGCATCTACAGCTGCATCCGCTGCCAGTACCGCGGTACCGAGGAGGATGTGCTGGCGAAAAACGAGATGGTGCGTTTCCGCTATGGTGCGATGCATAAGCGTTTCACCAAGTTTGATTTTGATGAGGATTGAGGAAAATGTCGGAGACGGAGCGTAAGCCCGTCTCCGTTTTCCTTAAAGAGAGAGGATAAACCATGCGAGATTTCATCAAGGGAATGGACCTGTCCACGCTGCTGGAGCTGGAGCAGTGCCACGCGGAATACTATGACGGGAATGAAAAGAAGGACCTGCTGGAGATCCTGAAAGCCTGCGATGTGGATACCATCCGCCTGCGGCTCTGGAACGATCCGAAGTCCCCCGAAGGAGAGGCCTACGGCGCCGGAAACAACGACCTGGAGACCACTCTGGCCATTGGCCGCAAGGTGACGGAAGCCGGCTTCGGCGTGCTCCTGAACTTCCACTACAGCGACTTCTGGGCAGATCCCGGGAAGCAGTTTAAGCCTAAGGCATGGGAGGGCCACAGCGTCCCGGAACTGGAGACCGATGTATATAATTACACCCGTGATTCTTTAAAACATTTATTGGATAACGGGGTAAATATTGCCATGATACAGGTGGGAAATGAGCTGACCAACGGGCTTCTCTGGCCTGAGGGTCAAAAGCCCGCCTATGAAAATATCGCCCGTTTTGTTTGCGCCGGACTCAGGGCCTGCAGAGAGGTGGCACCGGAGATCAGGCTCATGATCCACCTGGACAACGGCGGCGCCTGTGAGATGTACCGGGACTGGTTCGACCACTATTTTGAACTGGCTCCCCGTTTTCTGAAGGGAGCAAAGGACATCGATTACATCGGTCTGTCCTACTATCCCTTCTGGCACGGCCGCCTGGATGATCTGGAGAAAAACATGGATCAGCTGGCGGAGCGCTATCACAAGGATCTCATCGTTGCGGAGGTGTCCATGGGTTATACCATGGAGGACTACTCCTCCTATGAAAAGCTCCGGCCCGAGGAGCGGAAGGGCTATGCCACGAAGCCTTCCCTGTGCGAGAATCTGGACTATCCCATGACCGTGGAAGGACAGACGGACTTCGTCCGGGACTTCCTGAACCGCGTAAAAAATGTCCGGGACGGCAGAGGAAAGGGGTTCTTCTGGTGGGAACCCGCCTGGATCCCGGTGCCCGGCAGCGGCTGGGCCACCCCCGCCTCTCTGGCCTACATGAAGGATCCGGGGCCCTGCGGCAACGAGTGGGCCAATCAGGCACTGTTTGACTATGACGGGAAAAAGCTTCCCGCCCTTGAGGTGATAAGAGACTTCCATGGATAATCTGATCTTCAGCTTAAATGCCACCATCCCCGTATTCCTGCTGATGCTTCTGGGGGTATTTTTCCGGAAAATCGGCTGGATGGAGGAAAGCTTTGCGGGAAAATGCAATACCTTCGTATTTCGGGTAGCCCTGCCGGTGCTGGTCTTCGAGGACCTGGCCACGGTGGATTTCTCACAGGTCTGGAATCTGCGGTTTGTGGGCTTTTGCTTCGGTGCCACCGCACTTTCAATAACGCTCGTTACGGCAATCGCATTTCTCCTGGTGAAACCCCGGGAGCGGGGAGAATTCGTCCAGGCGGCATACCGCAGCAGTGCGGCACTTCTGGGGATCGCTTTCATCCAGAACATCTACGGGGACTCGGGTATGGCGCCCCTCATGATCATCGGCAGCGTTCCCCTCTATAACATTTTTGCAGTGATCGTTTTGTCGGTATTAACGCCGGAAACGGCAGAAGCAGGTACGGCGGGACACGAAAATGCCACGCAGCGGCGCGCTCTGTGGAAGAAGACGGTAAAGGGGATCCTTACCAATCCCATTTTGATCGGTATCGTTCTGGGCCTTCTGTGGTCTGCGCTGGGGCTCCATCTGACCGGAATCCTGCAGAAAACGGTAAAGAGTGTGGGTGCCATTGCAACGCCCCTGGGACTCATGGCCATGGGCGCGGGATTTAACGCAAAAAGAGCCCTTGAGAGCGGGAAGCCTTCCATCCTGGCGGCCTTTTTCAAACTCATAGGCCTGGCAGGGATCTTCCTGCCCATCGCCGTAGGGATGGGCTTCCGCTCGCAAGAGCTCGTGGCGATCCTGGTGATGCTGGGTTCCGCCACAACCGTCAGCAGTTATGTCATGGCGAAAAACATGGGACATGAGGGAACGGTCTCGGGAAGCACGGTCATGCTGACCACCCTTCTGAGTGCCTTTACCCTGACCTTCTGGCTGTGGTTACTCCGCAGCCGCGGTCTCATCTGAGGGAGGCGCAGGCTTTACTGCCTTGTCGCGGATCCGGATCCGGGGCAATGCGGTCAGCTCCGCGTAGTAGTTCACGGCCCAATCCTCCCCCTGGGAAGGATCGTTCTCACCGCTTGCAGGAGGCGCATAAATATGCAGCTCCAGTTCCGCAGCACCCTTGAGAGGCTGCTTGTGGAAGGCGGTCATCAGATCCACTACGGTAACGCCGGGTGCCTTGTAGAACCAGGTGCCGTTACACTCGATCATAAGATTTGCCTCGGGGAGATTGCCCTCCTCGAAATACGCTTCGCAAAATACGGGATTGCCGGGGAAGGAAAGAGGCATTGCAATGCCTTCCGCATCCTCGGAGCCGCCCCAGCGCAGACGCACGGGAAGCTCGGCCTCGCCTGCATCCTCTGTTACGGGAGAGAAGAAGGGATCTGCGATGATCTCCCGGAAGGTATCCATCAGGGGCTGCTCGATGCCCACGTTCTGATTGTTGGGATCCTCGATCTCCAGTCCCAGTCTGCCCTTGTCCCGGAACTGATACAGGGTAAAGGCATTCAGCCAGGGATCGGGATCGTTTTTGATCAGATCCGTAAAGTCCTTCATCATCTGTGCCTGTCCTTCGGCACCGATCACGTCACCGTCCGCATTCAGCTCGGAGAGCACCATGGGACGTACCTTCCCGCTGAGCTCTTCATAGCGTTTCTTGCTTTTCTTAGCCAGCTCATAGATTTCCTTCACATCGGAAGCGGAGAAGGAAGTTCCGTTGTCGTCCGCCACATCGTAGGGCCAGCCCCAGTGCAGTGCCAGGTAGCGGTCCACGGACATAATGTCCGCAGCATCGATTGCAGAGAGGAAATCGTCCTCTTTTTCCATTTTTTCATCCTTCAGACTCTTATATCCGTCCAGGCAGAGGATCAGTTTGACATGGGGAGCTTCCTTATGGAAGATCTCGCAGACATGTGCGAAGAAGTCCGAAACCTCTTTGTAGGTGGCGCGCTTGTTGAAGGAAAACCAGGAGCCGGAAGCCTCGTGGTTCACTCGCAGCAGGAGACGGCCGAAGGTCCGGAGCTGTCTGGCTACAGCCACAATATGCTCGTCGGGAAGCTTCGGGTCCATGGTGATGGTCAGCACCACCTCCTGGCCGTGACGGCGCACTTCCCGCATGGAACGGAAGGGCTCCCCGGTGGTATCCCCGTTTAAGCCGCCCTCAAAGGGAAAATAATCGTCGTAGGGATATCCCCAGGCGCTGTTTCCGGTATCATGGCCGGCAAAAGCTACGCTGGCGCGCTGCGGCCAGCCCTTGTCCAGAGGATAGTAGCAGTACATGAGGCTGATGCCCCGCATGGGTCTTCCCAGTTTGCGCAGGATGTAGTCCTGATCGACGTACTCGCCGCGCTCGCTTCCGTCTCCCAGATCAACGGCGCAGGCAGCAGGTCCCAAATGGATTTTTTTCACGGAAATGTTTGACATATCATGGCCTTTCATTTTACATTGTTTTCTAACGGCTTTGCATTTTAATGCAAAATCACTATATCTGAAGGAAATTCTTTCCGCAAGAGGATCTTTGTGTTAAAATGAACTTTAATCGGCATATTGTCGAAACACATTTAATATGAAAGGAACAATACTATGTACTCTCTGGACGAAGTAAAACTGGTTGACCCCGAGGTGGCACAGGCCATTACCGACGAGATGGATCGTCAGAACAGCCATCTGGAGCTGATTGCTTCCGAGAACTGGGTAAGCAAGGCTGTGATGGCAGCGATGGGAAGCCCTCTGACCAATAAATATGCAGAAGGTTACCCCGGAAAACGCTATTACGGCGGATGCCAGTGCGTGGACGTCGTTGAGGAGCTGGCCATTGCCCGTGCCAAGGAGCTTTACGGTTGTGAGTATGCAAACGTGCAGCCTCATTCCGGCGCTCAGGCAAACCTGGCAGTGCAGTTCGCAATCTGCAAGCCCGGAGATACCATCATGGGTATGAACCTGGATCACGGCGGACATCTGACCCACGGTTCACCGGCCAACATTTCCGGTTCCTATTTCAAGATTGTTCCTTATGGCGTAAATGCACAGGGCTTCATCGACTATGATGAGGTGGAGCGCCTGGCAAAGGAGTCCAAGCCCCGCATGATCATCGCAGGTGCTTCCGCTTATGCGCGTACCATCGATTTCAAGCGTTTCCGCGAGATCGCGGATGAGGTTGGCGCCATCCTTATGGTAGACATGGCACACATCGCCGGACTGGTGGCAGCAGGCCTGCATCCCAGCCCCATCCCTTACGCTCATGTCACCACCACCACCACACACAAGACTCTGCGCGGACCCCGCGGCGGTATGATCCTTTCCAGCCAGGCCTTCGCAGATGAGTATAAACTGAACAAGTCCGTTTTCCCCGGCATCCAGGGCGGCCCTCTGATGCATGTCATCGCCGGCAAGGCAGTCTGCTTCAAGGAGGCTCTGACTCCCGAGTTCAAGGCTTATCAGCAGGGCATCGTCGACAACGCACAGGCACTGTGCAAGGGCCTGATGGATCGCGGCGTCAGCATCGTATCCGGCGGCACCGACAATCACCTGATGCTGGTGGATCTGACTCCCTTCGATCTCACCGGTAAGGAAGTGGAGAAGCGCCTGGATGAGGCACATATCACCGCCAACAAGAACACCATCCCCGGCGATCCCAAGTCTCCTTTCGTCACCAGCGGTATCCGTCTCGGTACCCCGGCAGTTACCAGCCGCGGCCTGAACACCGAGGACATGGATCGTGTGGCAGAGGCCATCGCTACCGTCATCAAGGAAGGCGATGCAGGTGTGCCTAAGGCAAGAACTATCGTTGCGGAACTGACCGCAAAGTATCCTTTGAATATGTAATCAGTTTTCTACAGACCGGAAAATATAGAAGCAGGAAGGTCATAGCTATGGTAAATGTGGCAGTACTCGGCTACGGCACCGTGGGCAGCGGTGTGGTAGAAGTTTTGGAAGGAAACAGGGATCTCATTGCCGCTCGTGTGGGCAAGGACATCCACGTAAAATACATCCTGGATCTGCGTGACTTCCCCGGGGATCCCTTTGCGGACAGAGTGGTCCATGATGTGAACGTGATCCTGGAGGATCCCGAGATCAGCGTGGTCTGCGAAGTGATGGGCGGTGTGGGCGCCGCATATCAGTTCACAAAGAGTGCCCTGGAAAAAGGAAAGAGCGTCTGCACCTCCAACAAGGAGCTGGTGGCGCTGCACGGCGCAGAGCTTCTGGCCATCGCAAAAGCACATCAGTGCAATTACCTCTTTGAGGCCAGTGTGGGCGGCGGTATCCCTCTGATCCGTCCCTTCGTTCGCTCTCTGACGGCAGAGCGGATCCTGAGCATCGTGGGTATCCTGAACGGCACCACCAACTACATCCTGACCCGGATGGAGGAAGAGGGAGCCAAGCTTCGCGATGTGCTGGCACAGGCACAGGAGTTGGGTTATGCGGAGCGTGATCCCGAAGCGGATGTGGAGGGGCATGATGCCTGCCGCAAGATTTCTATTCTGTCTAACCTGATGACCGGACATTACATTGACGCGGAAGAGGTTCCCACCAAGGGAATCATGGAGATTTCCGCGAAAGACTTTATCTTCGCCGAGGAGGCAGGCTACACCATTCGCCTTCTGGGCATCTCCAGGCTGGAGAAGGATGACCGCCTGTCCGTGCTGGTGGCGCCTCATCTGGTTTCTGTCGGAAGCCCTCTGGCTGCAGTCAAGGATGTTTTTAACGGCGTTCTCATCACCGGCAATATGGTGGGAGATACCATGTATTACGGTCGCGGCGCAGGCAAGCTTCCCACCGCCAGCGCAGTGGTCAGCGATGTCATCGATGCAGTGCTGACGGGAACCGAGAGCGTACCCGGCGGCTGGGACGAGACCAAAGTGGAGATCATGCCCATCGAGGAGACCGAGAGCCGCTTCTTCCTGCGGGTGAACAAGGACGATATCCGGAAAGTTCTGGATGCCTTCCCCGGCGGCGAAGCAGTCCTCAGCGATGAGGTGGTGAACCAGGCAGGCTTTATGACTCCCGTACTGAAGACCGGCGACTTTAATCGTACCGTGGAAGCCCTGGGCGAAGCGGTGCTGGGTAAAATGCGTGTGCTGAACTGATTTTGTGATCGGAAATATACAGACCTGAACAGAAAGGGGCGAACGCCGCAAAAGCGGCAGAGGAGATTATGGCAAAGGTAGTAAAATTCGGTGGCAGTTCTCTTGCCAGCGCAGAACAGTTTGAAAAGGTCGGAAAGATCATTCACGAGGACAAGGATCGCCGCTATGTGGTGCCTTCCGCTCCCGGAAAGCGTAATTCCAAGGATACCAAGGTTACGGACATGCTCTATGCATGCTACGACCTGGCAGAGAGCGGACAGGATTTTTCCGCAGCACTTCGTGCCATCGAGGCCCGTTATGACGAGATCATTTCCGGACTGGGACTGAAGCTGAGCCTGAAGGATGAGTTTGCAACCATCGAGAAGTCCTTTAAGAATAAGATCGGCCGTGACTATGCAGCCTCCAGAGGCGAGTACTTAAACGGCCGGATCATGGCAGCATATCTGGACTATGAGTTCCTGGATGCAGCCACCGTTATCTTCTTTGACGAGAACGGCAACTTTGATGCGGACAAGACCCAGGAGGTCCTTTCCGCAAAGCTGAAGGAAATGAAAAATGCGGTTGTCCCCGGATTCTACGGCGCTATGCCCGACGGCAGCGTCAAGACCTTCTCCCGTGGCGGTTCCGATATCACCGGTTCCATCGTGGCAAAGGCCATCCATGCGGACGTCTATGAGAACTGGACCGATGTGTCCGGCTTCCTCATCGCAGATCCCAGGATCATCCGCAACCCCGAGAAGATTGAATTCATCACCTATCGCGAGTTGAGAGAGCTTGCCTACATGGGTGCCAGCGTCCTTCATGAGGATGCGATCTTCCCTGTCCGTCAGGAGGGAATCCCCATCAACATCCGCAACACCAACATGCCCCAGGACAGCGGTACCTGGATCGTGGGCAGCACCTGCCAGAAGTCCCGTTACACCATCACCGGTATCGCCGGCAAGAAGGGCTTCTGTGCGGTAAACATTGAGAAGGACATGATGAACTCCGAGGTAGGCTTCGGCCGCAAGGTGCTTCAGGCCTTCGAGGAGAGCGATATCTCCTTCGAGCATCTGCCCTCCGGCATTGACACCATGACCGTCTTCGTGCACCAGGACGAGTTCGTTCACAAGGAGCAGAAGGTGGTATCCGCTATCCATCGTCTGGCAAAGCCCGACACCGTGGATATCGAATCCGATCTGGCACTCATTGCCGTCGTGGGCCGCGGCATGCGTTCCACCAGAGGAACCGCAGGCCGGATCTTCTCCGCTTTGGCACATGCGCACATCAACGTTAAGATGATCGATCAGGGATCCTCTGAGATCAACATCATCATCGGCGTGTCCAACAGCGATTTCGAGACCGCTATCCGCGCCATCTACGATATCTTTGTTGTGACAAAGCTCTGATTCGGGAGCCCTATTCCGAAAACTATTGACAAGGGGGCGGAGTTGTGAGAATATTATCTCAAGCAAAAGGGAGTAGCGAGCCGCAGTATTGCAAGCGGGCTTGAGATCGTCAGCCGGTGTCTTCGGACACCCGTATCAAGTGAGAACGCGAGACTTTTACTGTAACCGTTGTTGCAGTGGAGTCTCGTTTTTTTATACACCGGTTCGTGTGAAAACGGCTTCGCTGCCAGTTGCCCGACCCGCCCAGGGGGGCAGAAAGAGAGGATAGTTATGAAACTCACCATCACTATTGTCGTGGTCGCGATCGTGCTCTTCATCATCGTGGTCACAGGTTATGTGAAGGCCTCCACCGACGAGGCATTCATCATCACCGGATTGCACAAGGAGCCCAGATATCTCATCGGTCGTGCAGGCATTAAGATTCCCTTCCTTGAGAAGAAGGACGTGCTGAAGCTCCAGTTGATCCCTATTGATGTCAAGACTTCCTCTGCAGTACCTACCGCAGACTACATCAACATCATGGTGGACGCTACGGTCAACGTACAGATCGGACATACCCCGGATCTGCTGAAGAAGGCAGCCAAGAACTTCCTGAACAAGAAGCCCGAGTATATCGCAGCCGTTGCGAGAGAGGTGCTGGAAGGTAATGTTCGTGAGATCGTAGGTAAGATGCACCTGGAGGAGATGGTTTCCGACCGCCAGAAATTTGCAACCCTGGTCAAGGAAAACGCAGATCCCGACCTGGAGGCAATGGGCCTGGTGATCACCAGCTTCAATGTCCAGAATTTCGTGGATGACAATCATGTGATCGAGAACCTCGGTGTGGACAATGTGGTCCGGATCCAGAAGGCAGCAGCCATCTCCCGGGCAGAGTCCGAGAGAGACATCAAGATCGCACAGGCGCAGGCCGACAAGGCTGCTAATGATGAGCAGGTGAAGGCGCAGACCGAGATCGCTACCAAGCAGAACGAGCTGGCAATCCGCCAGTCCGAGCTGAAGCAGGAAGCCGATACCAAGAAGGCTGCCGCTGACGCTGCTTATGAGATCCAGCAGCAGGAACAGAGAAAGACCATCGAGATCACCCGTACCAATGCAGACATTGCAAGACAGGAGCGGGAGGTCGAGTTGAAACAGCGCGAGGCTGATGTGACCGAGCAGGCTCTGAATGCGGAGATTCGCAAGAAGGCAGACGCTGAGAAGTATCGTCGTCAGCAGGAAGCAGAGGCTACTCTCATTGAGAGACAGCGCGAGGCAGACGCTCAGAAGTACGAGCAGGAGAAGCAGGCTGAGGCTAAGAAGGCTCAGGCAGACGCAGCTATCTATGCGAAGGAGAAGGAGGCAGAAGGTATTGCCGCCGTCGGTCGTGCAGAGGCTGAGGCAATCCAGGCCAAGGGTCTTGCAGAGGCAGAGGCTATGGAGAAGAAGGCAGAGGCGTACGCAAAGTACAACAATGCCGCTATCACCGAGATGATCATTGCTCAGCTGCCCGCAATCGCTAAGGAAGTGGCTGCTCCCATCGCTGCCATTGACAAGGTGACCGTCATCGATTCCGGCAACGGAGAGGGCGGTGTGACCAGCGTCGGCGGATATACCCCCGCTGTGATGGCAAAGGTCATCGAGGCCGTTCGCGAGACCACCGGTTTTGATCTTACCGAGGTCATGAAGGGCTACACCTACGATGCGAAGGTCAACAAGAACATCAATGTCACCGGTGTGGAAGGCATCCTGGGCGACAAGGCCGGTTCCGAGGACTGATTCCCGGAACGGGCAGTCGTGGCAGGAAATGCAGCGAAAATCGCAGATAGTGTAACGTAAGGCATGGGGCCGTCGGATTTTCCGGCGGCCCTTTTTTGTATTTCTCTTTTCCTTTGTTTTTATTCTGTGCGTGACACGAAAAAACCTGCTTTTTCCGCCGTTTCTGCTCAACGGGAGTTTTTTTATCAATAAAAATGAAACATAGTTTCAAATTTGTTGACAAAGAGAAATGACATGCTTATAATCGGGAATGAGTTTCAAATTCGTTTCCGGATCCTCACGGCCGGAGGATGGGAGGAAGCGGTTATTCATGAGAGGAGAGAAGAATGTTTGATCGTATGAAAAAATCCTTCGCCGTATTTGCATCGGCGATTTTGGCAGCAGGGGTCCTGTCCGGTTGCGGCTCTGCGGGAGCGTCCGGAAGCGGGATTTCCGCCGGCACCGCGCAGGCGTCTGCCTCCGGGGACAGACTGCAGATCGTTACCACCATTTTTCCCGAGTATGACTGGGTGAGAGAGATCCTGGGAGAGAAGGCTGCGAATGCAGACGTAACAATGCTCCTGGACAACGGTGCGGACCTGCACAGCTATCAGCCTTCTGCGGATGATATCCTGAAGGTTTCCACCTGCGACCTCTTCATCTATGTGGGCGGCGAGTCCGACGAGTGGGTGGAGGATGCGCTGGAGACTGCAGCAAACGGCGATATGATCGTCATCGATCTGCTGGAGACCCTGGGCGACCGGGTGAAGGAAGAGGAGATCGTGGAAGGCATGGAGGCAGAGCACGATCATGATCACGGTGACCATGACGAAGATGAGGACCATGATCACGATGAGGATCATGATCATGACGCAGAGGAAGAGCATGACCATGACGAGGACGCAGATCATGATCATGAGGAACATGACCACGAGGAAGAAGAGGAAGAGATGGACGAGCACGTGTGGCTCTCCCTGCAGAATGCGGAGATCCTGTGCGATGCCATCTGCGGCGCTATAAAGCAGCTGGATCCCGCAAATGCGGATCTCTACCAGGCCAACACCGACGCCTATAAGGAAAAGCTGGCGGCGCTGGATGCGCAGTATGCCGAGGCGGTGGCAGCAGCATCCGTGAAGACATTGCTCTTCGGAGACCGCTTCCCCTTCCGCTATCTGGTGGATGATTACGGCCTTTCCTATTATGCAGCCTTTGTAGGATGCTCTGCGGAGACTGAGGCCAGCTTCGAGACCGTGGTATTCCTCTCCGGCAAAGTGGATGAGCTGGGGCTCCCCGCCATCCTGACCATCGAGGGACCGGATCACCGCATTGCGGAAACCGTCCGTGACAACACCGCAGGCAAGGACCAGCAGGTCCTCACCCTGGATTCCCTCCAGGCGGTATCCTCCGCAGACGTGGCGCAGGGAATCACCTACCTTTCCGCTATGACTCAGAATCTGGAAGTATTGAAGCAGGCATTGGGAGACTGAGCGATAGACGGGTCGCACGAGGTCCGGGGGACCTCGGAATTGCGACGACCGGAGCGGAGCGGAGAACGCACGAGGTCCGGGGGACCTCGGAATTGCGGCGACCGGAGCGGAGACCGAATGGCGTCCGGGGGACGCCAGAATTGCGGCGATCGGAGCGGAGCGGAGCGGAGACCGAATCCCGCCCGCGGGTGAGCGCCCTCCGGCGTTAACTAAAACAAAAACCCACATCCATTGGATGTGGGTTTTTTGGAATAAAAAAAAGCGATAGACGGGATTCGAACCCGCGGTCTCCACCTTGGCAAGGTGGCGCTTTACCAACTAAGCTACTATCGCATCTGCTCGCTGTATGTCAGCGACAAGAAATAATATACTGCAAAGGTGTCATCTTGTCAACAAGATTTTTCATATTTTTTTATGCAGAAAATTTCCAAAGTAAATGCAACAAATGTTGCATTAGAACTGAGACAAAATTTTGTTGCATTTGCTTTGAGATAAAATTTATTGTCTGAAATTTGCATTTGGTATCGTTTTAGGTTACAATACAGGTACAGATAACAAGAAAACGAGCTGACATTGCCGACTACAACCGAATAAAGGTGTGGTTGGCTGTTTTTGACTAAGGGGAGTTCCCTACTACTTTGTTTTATCAGGGAACGAGCCTAAAGACTCCTTTCCCTGTTTGTAAAAATCTAATGGAAAGGATGGTTAAAGAATGAGTAGAGTATTTAAGAATGTAGAGTGGGAGAAATTATCCATTGCTGGTGGTATTCCACATTTTGGATATTATCGCCCATACCGGATGCCTGATGGAACTGTAAATCCTCGGTTCAGAGAAGATGGGATTAGCGGATTGATCCTTGATGTAAAGGACAAAAGAGAAAGTGGTCTTAACTTTTTCTTTTCTGTGCTAAATCCCGAAATTGAAGAAGGAATTACGATTTGTGTTGTACCATCACATGTAGCAAGCGATACAAACACTTCTGGAATCGCCATCTTGGCAAAGCGCTTGGCATCTGAAGGCCGAATTGACAAAACTGATTATCTTCTTCGTCAGAAAACCATTGATAAACTTGCTACTGGCGGCGAAAGAAGTGGTCAGACACATGAAGGCAGTATTGCGACCAACCCGGATATGACAGTTTCTGGTGATGTGATTTTGCTTGTCGATGATGTTACTACTTCTGGAGAATCTCTTCGTGCATGTAAAGATATTCTTATGAAAAGTGGTGCAAGCAGGGTTGCGATGTTCGCATTAGGCGAATCTTTAAGAGATTAACATGGATACAAAGACTGTTACCAAATTCAATACAACTTTATATTGCAATGGTGATATCTCGTTGTTGGATCGAATGATAGTGGCAGTGGTTGGAAAAAGGGAGGCACCAGAAGCAGCTCTTCAGGCCTCTTATAATGTAGGGAAGCAACTTGCTAAAGAAGGGTATGTAGTTCTCAACGGGATGGCTCTTGGTTGCGACAAAAAAGCGATTGAGGGTGCTCTTGATGCAGGCGGGAAAGTGATCGCGGTTTTGCCCTGTGGTGTTGACTTGATTTACCCATCGTCTTGTAAGGATGTTGCCAACAAAATTCTTTTAAGTGGCGGCCTTATAGTAAGTCAATATCCTAACGGAACTGGAATTGAAAAATATCGTTTCGTTGAACGAGATAAAACCCAAGCACTTTTATCAAACAAAGTGATAAGTGTGTATTGCGACGAAAAAAGCGGTACGATGCATACACTTAAATTTGCCAAACGATTAGGTAAGGCGGTTGGCTGTATAATGGATTGCCTCGGAAATGACTATGCATTACAAAAATTGAATGCGAAGAAAATTTCTGCAGATACCTTAGACTCGTTTGTTAATGAAGAAGAGACGACATACACTCAGTTATCTCTTTTTGATTTATAATCCTAGTAAAAGGCTGCCCTACCCAGGGTAGCCTTTTATGTTGCCCAGTTTTCTCTGAATGATATAGTATACTATTACAACACTATCATCTTCTGAGGAGGGAACACCGTGGTAAACTACAAGTCCAACCCTGAATATGAACCTCTAATGCGTAACCTTTCCATTCGGCTGCAAGACGCCAGGCGAGCCCACAGGTACACACAGGCTGATCTGGCAACAGAGCTGCATGTTACCAAGGACTTTATCTCCAAGGTTGAGAACGGTAAGACTCCGGTTAATCCATTCATCCTGAAGGAATACTGCCGGCTCTTTGAATTGTCCGCTGATACTGCTCTGGGGCTTGATGAGGCCAGTTCTGTGCCTATGGATAAGGAACTGAGCAAGTATTATAACAAGCTGAGCCGCAGGGGTAAGAAACTGGCTCTCTCGATCATAAAGCTCATGGCCGAACAGACCACCAAATAAAAAAGTATTTCGTTTTTTGCTTTCAAAAACCACTCTCCCCGGAGGGTGTTTTTTTGTTGGTTCAATCGTCTCAGCCCTTATTTGAAGCCCTATCAGGAACTTGATGGGTCATATAGTATATCAAGTAGATACTATACGCTACAAAGAATAAAAATAAGCAACCTCTGTGGAACATTTATCCATTCTGTTGAAAGAGTCTGACATTTTAGATTTTTCTGCTACAATGGGAATTAGAAAAATGAACACAAAAAAAGAGTCCCCTAATCCTGGCAGATTTGTACGGACTCTTTTTACGAGGTTAACCACCTCTCCATATGCACCCTTATGGTAGCATTCCCCAAATGTGCTGTCAATAAGGATGAGTAAACTATACGTAAATTTCAGTTTGTTCTCTTTGCGCCGTTCGGTGCGTCTTTCCCTTCTTATGGTGGTTGCCTCGCTGGAAGGAGGTATTGTGCCACGCAAGAAGAAAAATGTTCCACCAAAGCCCAGAACCCATCTTACGCTGGATGACCGCATCGCGATTGAAAAAGGCCTGGACCATCATGAGTCCATCAGCAAGATTGCCCGTGAACTTGGTAAAGACCGTTCTACCATAAGCCGTGAGATCCAGCGGAACTGTATCGTCAAGGAATGTAAAAGTGCTCTATGTGCGTATTTCTGGAACTGTAAGAAGAATGACCTGTGCCCCAGGAAATGTGGGCCGCGTAAGCACTGTAGTCGCTGCAAGATGATAAAATGCAGTAATACTTGCCCTGACTATAAGAAATCTGACGATAGGTGTACCCGGCGTAAGGAACAGGAAGTGTGTAACGGTTGCCTTTATATCAATGATCCGTCTCACTGCTTGTTTACACAGAGAATCTATAAGGCAATCAAAGCTGATATAGCGTCCGATGAGCGCTCTTTGGCTGCACGAGGCGGCTTTAACCTGACGGGTGAGCAATTCGCCAGGATTGATGAAATCGTGTCCCCTCTCCTGCAAAGAGGACTTTCTCCTTATGCTATCCTGGCAAGGCATAAAGACCTGGGTATCAGTGTTCAGACATTGTACCGCCTGGTCGAGTGTGGGGAGCTTTCTGCCGGAAACCTGGATCTGCGCAATCAGGTGAAGCGAAAGCCCAGAAAAGGCTTAAAAACAAGGAAGATGCGTAATGAGGTGGTCTCAAAGTTGAAGGAAGGTAGAAAATTCAGCGACTTTGAGGAATATATGGATACCAATAATGTACCGGTGGTGCAAATGGATACCGTTCTGGGGCTGCAATCAGAAATGCCGTGCCTTCTTACGCTACACTTACCGTCCGTTCACCTTCAGCTTGCACTTATCCTGGAGGAACATACCAGCGCTTGCGTCGTTCACGCCTTGGACATCCTCGAAGAGACTCTGGGAACCGAACTGTTTGAAGTGGTATTTCCAGTCATTCTTACTGATAATGGGACGGAATTTACGGATATCATCGGGATGGAGCGATCTTGCCTTATTCCAGACCGCCAAAGAACCAGGATCTTCTTTTGCGATCCGAACCGTTCTGATCAGAAAGGTGCCTGCGAAAACAATCACCGTCTCATTCGTTATGTTCTCCCGAAGGGAACTTCGTTCCTGCCATTGTCACAGACAGACATCAATCTGATGATGAATCACATCAATAGTTACCCTCGGAAGGAGCTGTACGGGAAGACTCCTTACCAGGCCGCCAGGCTCCTTCTCCCAGAAGATGTCTTTGACCTTTTGGGGCTTGATGAAGTACCGTATGAAGATCTCTGTTTGAAACCGGTGTTGCTGAAGAAGAAACAGGCGCGTAAATAGCATATCTCAAAGTTAATGCAACAAATCTCTTTTGTTGCATTTAACCTGAGACAGGCCCGTTTGGGCTTCCTTTGCATACTCAAAACCGGGAAATGAGGGTCAGAGAACGCCGAAAATACGCGATAAAAAGCCAGTCCGGGAGGTGAAAACCCTCTTCAGGACTGACTTTTTTCGTTGATGCTATTTTGTTGCATTAGGGTTGGAAATTAACTTATTTTTTTATGCCCGAAAAATGCTTTAAAATCGGGCTTTTGGAGACCCCTTCCGAAAAAATCCCGCCGGAGGTCGGAAGAAAAATGCCACCTCTCAGCCCGCACCGGGTCGCCTTGCCGTCCCCCTGTATTTGGCATATAATATTCCTAAGACCGTAATCCAATCAAAGGAGGATTGCTGCGTATGAAACTGACATTTATCGGTGCCGATCATGAGGTGACCGGAAGCTGTCACTGTCTGGAAGCCTGCGGAAAACATATTCTGGTGGACTACGGAATGCAGCAGGGCCTGGACGTCTTTGAGAATGCGCCGCTTCCCGTTCCGGAGGCAGCCATCGATTACGTTTTCTTAACCCACGCCCATGTGGACCACTCGGGACTCCTGCCGTTGCTTTATGCCAGAGGATTCCGGGGCCAGGTCTACGCCACGGACGCTACGGTGGATCTGTGCAGCATCATGCTTCGTGACTGCGCTCACATCCAGTTGATGGAGTCCGAATGGAAGGCCAGAAAGGCTAAGCGTGGCGCCGACATCGCTGCCATCGAGCCACTCTACACCATGGAGGACGCAGAGGGCGTCATCAAGCGCATGGTGGCCTGCCACTATGACAGTATTGTCGAGATCTGCGACGGTATCAAGATCCGTTTTACCGATGTGGGTCACCTCCTGGGATCTTCCAGTATCGAGGTCTGGCTGAAGGAGGATACCACCGAGAAAAAGATCGTCTTTTCCGGCGACCTGGGAAATGAGAGGCAGCCCCTCATCAAGGCACCCAAGCGTACCGCGGAAGCGGACTACGTGGTGATGGAGTCCACCTACGGCAACCGCCTCCATCCCGCACCGGACGGAGACTTTGCAACGGAGCTGGCCGCCATTTTGAAGGAGACCTTCGATCGCGGCGGTAACGTGGTCATCCCCTCCTTTGCGGTGGGCAGGACCCAGGAGCTCCTGTATTTCCTGAGACAGATCAAGGTGGACCGCATGGTCCCCGGACATGAGAAATTCCCGGTATTCGTGGACAGTCCTCTGGCAGTGGAGGCTACGGAGATCTTCCACGCCAACCGCATGGATTGCTTCGATGAGAAGGCCATGGCTCTGGTGAAGGAGGGCATCAATCCCATTTCCTTCGCAGGCCTGAAGCTGGCCATCACCAGCGAGGAGTCCCGGGAGATCAACTTCAATGATACGCCGAAGGTCATCATTTCCGCTTCCGGCATGTGCGAGGCGGGTCGTATCCGTCACCACTTAAAGCACAACCTCTGGCGTCCCGAGAGCACCATTCTCTTCGTGGGATACCAGGCCAACGGTACCCTGGGAAGAGCCATCGTGGAAGGCGCGAAGGAGGTTAAGCTCTTCGGCGAGACCATCCAGGTTCAGGCCCAGATCCGGCAGCTCCGGGGACTTTCCGGACACGCGGACCAGGCAGGACTGATCTGGTGGCTGGAAGGCTTCGAGGAGAAACCGAAAAAAGTCTTTATCGTCCACGGCGAGGACAGCGTCGCCACGGGCTTTGCGGAAATGCTTAAGATCGAGCACGGCCAGCGGGCCTATGCCCCCTACAGCGGCAGTATTTTTGACCTGGGGGCCAACCGCTTTACCTACGAGGCAGAGCCGGTGCGGGTGGAGAAAAAGCGTCCTGTGGCCAGCGGCGTATATGCGCGCCTGGTGGCAGCTGGTCAGCGCCTCCTGGCCATCATCAAGAAGCTGGACGGCCTCAACAACAAGGATACCGCGAAGTTTGCAGATCAGGTGCTGAACCTGTGCGACAAGTGGGATCCGGACAAATGATCATTCAAAAACTACCGAGGGTGGGAGGAACCGCTGCATGAGTTATGCGGATCAGATTTTTATCGAAATGTGCAAGGACATCCTGGAAAACGGGACCAGCACGGAAGGAGAGAAGGTGCGGCCTCACTGGCCGGACGGCACCGCTGCCTACACCATCAAGAAATTCGGTGTGGTGAACCGCTATGATCTGCGGAAGGAGTTCCCGATCCTGACGCTGCGCAGGACGGCATTAAAATCCGCCACGGACGAGATCCTCTGGATCTGGCAGCGTAAAAGCAATAACATTAACGATCTCCATTCCCACATCTGGGACGAATGGGCGGATCCCGACGGCTCCATCGGCAAGGCCTACGGCTATCAGCTGGGGGTGAAGCACATCTATAAGGAAGGCGAGATGGATCAGGTGGATCGCGTGCTCTGGGATCTGAAGCACAATCCCTTCAGCCGCCGGATCCTGACCAATATCTATGTCCATCAGGACCTGCATGAGATGAATCTGTACCCCTGCGCCTACAGCATGACCTTTAACGTGACCCAGCGCCCGGGAGAGGATAA